>OGFJ01000002.1_pt1 | contig 275402 bp, 235 predicted proteins | sample 1570861 | NCBI WGS metagenome assembly OGFJ01 (sample SAMEA2582060, study PRJEB24529) | metagenome | biome: Human gut stool | place: China | collected 2011
CTCTGTCCTACCATACCTGTTGCTCCAAGTACGCCTACTTTTAACTTTTTGTCTAATTTAATCATTTTTCTATCCTCTCTATATAATTAAAATAAATTGTTAACAAATTAATTACGAGTCTGTGCTGAAATGGTAGTTTCTACAACGGTAACCGTTTCAGTAACTGACTCTTTCGCCTTATTCTTTTTTATATTTTCTTCTCTTTCAAGTTGTATCTGCTTAGTATATACATCTCTACTTTGTACCCATGTATCGGACATATTCATAATGCACACCTGAGCCATAAAGTAACAAAACATCCATACAATTATCATTCCTGACAAAGAAGAACCAAATGTATGCTTCTTAAAAAAAGGCAACTTTTCTCGATATTTAAAGTCTGATAAAAAAATCAACGGACTAAAAAATAAAATTGCAAAGAACAGATATTTTTCAATCATTAATATATAATCTATTGTTTCAAACTTATAATGAAGTAATTCTCCTACAATAGATGCGCCAATAAAATAAGCCATGGCAGCATAATACAAAAGTGCCGGAATCATTTTATACGCCTTTGCAGACCTTAATCCGAATATTTTTACACCATCTTTCATGAAGTTTCTCCTTTTCAAAGCTTCTGGCGCGACTCGAACGCGTGACCCATTGCTTACGAGGCAATTGCTCTACCAACTGAGCTACAGAAGCATATTGATAACAAATCAATAAATGCATAATTCAACTATATTCCTATTAATATAGTTGATTCACACCAAAACTGTCATTAATTATAATCTAAAATAAACATTATTGCAATTAGCAATTAATAACTATTATTCATTGAACATATAAATTTACTTTGTTATAATACACATTATGATAAGTTTAAAAATAAATGATATAAATAATTTTATGCAAAAACTATTAATTGGCAATGCTTTTGACACCTTTTTACTTTGCGAAGGCGAGGTTGATACATCTAATACTTTTTCAATTAACGGACGTATTAATCAAAAGTTTTACAATGCTGATGAGCTGGAAGCAATTCCTGATGAATTTGTATATTGGAGGGACATTAAGCACATATTCTTCGAAATGATAAAAGGACACAAAGTTCCCAGCAAGATGAAACTTGTTTTTGCATTATCCAAAACTAAATATTCTGATATTTTAATGAAATCCCAGATGGCTATATCTGAAAGTGAAATTGGTGGTCTTTACATACATGTTATGTTTGAAGACAACTCCCTACATATTATAACAGGAACTTCAATTAACACTTTCACCATGGACAAAACCCTTGATAAATATTGGGATAAGACTATCAGCAACTTCCTTAGCGAACATTTTAACTGTGATTTGCTGTAAGTTTTAATGATTTTTTATTAAAATATGAACAAAAAGTAAATTTTTAGCACTCTTCTCTGTAGAGTGCTAATTTTTTATTGACTTTTGCTTTTTGTGCGTTAAAATTAATTTTGTTGATAAAAAATCAATGTATAAATAAAATTTAATTTTCTACAGTAGTTTTATTATTTTAAGACTACTTATTTTAAAATATTTAAAGGAGTGATTTTGTTATGGCAAAAAACGGAAGTTTATCAATTAACAGCGAAAATATTTTTCCAATTATAAAGAAATGGTTATATTCAGACCACGATATTTTCTTTAGAGAATTGGTTTCTAATGGATGTGATGCTATCACTAAATTAAAAAAATTAGACATGATTGGCGAAGCTAACGTGTCTAGCGATGAAGAATTCAAAATACAGGTATTAGCAAACCCTGAACTTAAAACTCTTACTTTTATTGATAATGGTATCGGTATGACTGAAGATGAAGTTGACGAATACATTAACCAGATTGCTTTTTCAGGTGCTGAAGCCTTTTTAGAGCAGTACAAAGATAAAACATCTGAAGACCAGATTATCGGTCATTTTGGTTTAGGTTTCTACTCTGCCTTTATGGTTGCTGACAGAGTAACAATTAACACTTTATCATACAAAGATGGTGCTAAGGCTGTTCTTTGGGATTGTGAAGACGGCATGGACTTTACAATGTCTGATTCAGACAAAACTACAAGAGGTACAGAAATTACTCTTTATTTAAATGAAGACAGCGTTGAGTTCTGTAACTTATATCGAGCTGAAGAAGTTTTAAATAAATACTGCTCATTTATGCCTATAGAAATTTTCTTATCAGATCCAACTAAGGAACCTGAATACGAAACAATTTTAGAGGAAGAAGTTACAGACAAAGATACTGTTGTTGAACATATTGTAGAACCTGCAAAAACTGAAGAAAAAGAAAACGAAGACGGCACAAAGGAAACTGTTGAAGTTGAGCCTGAAAAGAAAAAAGCCAAAGTATTAAAACGTCCTGTAAGCATTAGTGACACTACTCCTCTTTGGACTAAACATCCTAATGAATGTTCAGATGAAGAATACAAAGCTTTTTATCATAAAGTATTTATGGACTATAAGGAACCTTTATTCTGGATTCATTTAAATATGGATTATCCATTTAACTTAAAAGGTATTCTTTACTTCCCTAAAATTAATACAGAATACGAATCAATCGAAGGAACAATTAAATTATATAACAATCAGGTATTTATTGCCGATAACATCAAGGAAGTTATACCTGAATTCCTTATGTTATTAAAGGGTGTTATTGATTGTCCTGATTTACCTTTAAATGTATCACGTTCTGCTCTTCAGAATGATGGTTTTGTTAAAAAGATTTCTGATTACATTACTAAAAAGGTTGCTGATAAATTATCAGGCATGTGTAAGACAGACAAAGAAAACTACGAGAAATATTGGGATGATATTAGCCCATTCATCAAGTTTGGTTGCTTAAAAGATGAAAAGTTCTGCGATAAAATGTCAGACTATGTTCTCTTTAAGAATTTAGACAATAAATATCTTACATTTAAAGAAGCTTTAGAAGAAAATAAGGAAAAACACGAAAACACTATTTTCTACACAAATGATCCTGTACAGCAAAGCCAGTATGTAAATATGTTTAAGGATCAGGGTATTGATGCTGTTATTTTAAAAGACAACATCGACCAGCCTTTCATTTCACAGCTTGAAGCCAAAAATGAAGGTGTTAAGTTTAAACGTATTGATGATGAACTTAATGATTCTTTCACAGAAGAATTAAGCGAAGATGAGTCAAAAGATTTAACAGACAAGCTTAATAATGCATTCAAGAAAGCACTTGGACGTGATGTTACTATTAAGGTTCAGAAATTAAAAGACGAAAATATTTCTTCAATGATTACTGTTTCTGAAGAAACACGTCGTATGCAGGATATGATGAAAATGTATGGTATGGCAGGTATGGATCCTTCAATGTTTGGCGGTGCCGGAGAAACATTAACTCTTAACGCTAACAACGATTTAGTTAAATACATTGTTGCAAATCCTGAAGGTGAGAACACTGAACTTATTTGCAAGCAGCTTTATGATTTAGCTTTAATCAGTCATACTCCATTAAATCCTGACAGCATGACAGCATTTATTGAACGTAGCAATAAAATTCTTAAGATTTTAACTAAATAATTTGAGTCAGATAATTTAGGGCGAATAATTTGGGCTGAATAAAATTTATACCAAATAATTTGAGTTGAATAATTTTTGCTAAATAAAATTTATATATTAATTTATACAACAAAAAAATCCATTACTTTCATTTTTTAAGTAATGGATTTTTTATTATGTCTATACTATTAAATCTTTATTTTTTGATTTCTATTGAATTTACGGTTCTTTAACAAATATAGAAATCCAATATTATTTTTAATTAATCGTTTTTTATATTCTATACCACATACTCATTAAAAATCTGTTCTACTGCCTTCTCGTATTTAAATGTACTTTGAGACTTTCTTATCATTTTGGCTGTTTTATGTGGGTCTGTTGTTGCATAGGACAAATAGTTCCACATTTCAATCATCTTATTTAACAGATGTTTGTCAGCACTCATTTCCCCAGCAAAATCCCCGTACAACTTATCGTGAAACTGGCGTAAAGTTTCTTTGGAAATCTTCTCTCCACCTTTGATTTCATTAACAAGATTTGGATTTCTCAACAACCCTCTTCCTAACATTACAGAATCAACATCATAATTTGATACAATATCATTATAATCTTCCACCGAAAATACATTTCCGTTGTAACATAATTTATTTTTGCTTACTTTGTAGGCATAATCAAAACTCTCCATGTTGGGAAGTCCGTTATAAAGCTGAACTCTGGTTCTTGGATGCACAATTACTTCCTCAAAAGGAAACTTATTGTACACTTCCATTATCTCAGGAAATTCACTTTCATCAAAGATTCCAATTCTTGTTTTTACAGAAATTTTCATATCAAGCTTGGTAAAAACTTCATCAAAAAACTTTTCCATTAAATGTGTGTCTTTTAAGAAGCCTGCTCCTCTTCCTTTTGGCACAACCGTACCTGAGGGACAGCCGGCATTTAAGTTAACTTCGTTATAGCCCATTTCCTGAAGCTGCTTTGCCCCTTTTATGAAATATTCAGGATTATTTGCCATAATTTGTGGGACAAGATTAATATTTTCATTGTTTTCGGGAAGTAACTCACGAATTTCTTTTCCTTTTAATTTTGGATTATGACAGGGAGAAATAAAAGGTGCAAAATATTTGTCCGGTGAGACAAAAAACTTTGTAAATGCATTTCTATATATACGACCTGTCACTCCATCTATCGGTGCAAAATATAATTTCATATCTATCTCCATTTTTACTTTTTATCTTTAGCCTGCTCTAGTATAACAAAAGTTTTTTCCAAAGTACACTGCCATTATTTATTCAATTTTAAAGGACAATTTAACAATTATAAAAAGTACCTACTAACACCCATTAATATAAAACATAACTAACATCCACTAATAAAAAAGAATATTTGAAAAACAACATTCAAAATGATATACTTTTATAGTTGTAGCTTAATATATCTTTATGATATTAGCTACTAAAAATAAGAGAAATAAGCGAGGTATACATATGAAATTATGGGGTGGTCGTTTTACTAAAGAAGAGAATCAGTTAGTTCACAATTTTAACGAGTCTCTTTCTTTTGATCAGAAATTCTATGCACAGGACATTCGTGGAAGTATTGCCCATGTTAAGATGCTTGGAAAACAAAATATAATTTCTGAGGATGAAATGAACCAGATTATCAAAGGATTAGAAGGTATCAAGAATGATATAGATAATGGAAATCTTGTTTTCACAAAGGAAAGCGAAGATATTCACAGTTTTGTTGAGGCAAACTTAATCGAAAGAATTGGTGATGCCGGCAAGAAACTTCATACAGGACGTAGCCGTAATGATCAGGTTGCACTTGATATGAAACTTTATACAAGAGATGAAGTTGTTGAAATTAACCAGTTGTTAAAAGACCTTCTCTCTTCACTTTTAAAAGTTATTGACGCAAACACAAATACATTTATGCCTGGTTTTACACATTTGCAGAAAGCTCAGCCTATTACTTTGGCTCATCATTTTGGAGCTTACTTTGAAATGTTTAAAAGAGACAGAGACAGACTTGATGATATTTACGATAGAATGAACTACTGTCCTTTAGGTTCAGGTGCTTTAGCCGGTACTACTTATCCATTAGACAGAGAATATACTGCCAGTCTTCTTGACTTTGCAGGCCCTACTCTTAACAGTATGGATTCCGTATCTGACAGAGATTACATTATTGAATTATTAAGTGCTTTATCTACAGTAATGATGCATTTAAGCCGTTTCTGCGAAGAAATCTGCATTTGGAATTCAAACGAATATAGATTTGTAAATATTGATGATTCTTACAGCACAGGTTCAAGTATTATGCCACAGAAAAAGAACCCTGACATTGCAGAATTAATCAGAGGTAAGACAGGTCGTGTTTACGGTGCCTTAACATCAATTCTTACAACCATGAAAGGTCTACCACTTGCTTACAACAAAGATATGCAGGAAGATAAGGAACTTACATTTGATGCTATTGATACTGTAAAAGGATGTATTCTTTTATTTACAGGAATGATTGACACAATGACATTTAACAAAGATGTTATGGAAGCAAGCACAAAGCATGGCTTTACTAATGCTACAGATGCTGCTGACTATCTTGTAAATCATGGGGTACCATTTAGAGATGCTCATGGTATTGTTGGTCAGTTAGTTTTATTCTGTGAAGAAAAAGGCATCGCCCTTGATGATATGACTTTGGAAGAATATAAGGCAATCAGCCCTGTATTTGAAGACGATATATATGAAGCTATTAGCTTAGAAACATGCGTTAATAAGCGAATGACTATCGGTGCTCCGGGACCTGAAGCCATGGAAAAAGTCATTAAAATTTACAAGGAATATTTAAGCAAATAATATTCATGCTAAAATTTATAATAACACATTATATTATTATGAATCTGAGGATAAAAAAATATTACAAATAAACACACTCTAAAAGTTATACTTAAAACTTATAACTATAACTTTTAAGTTAAAACTATTAATAATGATTTTTATATAAGTTTTTAAAAAGGTTATTAAAAAGGTTGTTTAAACAAAGTGATAACTGTAAAAAACAGTTCACCTAAAAGTTTAAACAACCTTTTTATTATGTTATTTATAAGCTTATTGCTTTTAGAATTTCTCTTATGCATTTTCAAATTATTTTTTATGGAATTCCTGCTATATCTTATAAGTCTTTAAAATGGAACTGTTTCTTTCCTTTTGCATAATCATCAACAACATTTCCATTTCCAAATAATTTGTACTTGTAACTTACAAGACCTTCCAATCCAACAGGACCTCTTGCATGAATTTTACTTGTGCTAATTCCAACTTCAGCACCAAATCCATATCTATAACCATCAGCAAATCTTGTTGAACAGTTCTGATAAACTCCGGCAGAATCCACGTATCTCATAAATTCATTTGCAGTTTCACTGTTTTCTGTAATGATACAGTCTGTGTGATGGGAGCCAAAATAATTAATATGTTCAATGGCTTCATCTAATGAATTGATAACCTTTGCTGATACTATGTAATCCAAGTATTCTTTTCTGTTATCTTCTTCTGTTCCCTGATTGCAACCTGTTAATTTGACGATTTCTTCTGTGCCTCGTAATTCAACATTGTTTTCTTTTAATGCTTCATAAAGCTTTGGTACAAATTCGTCAACTATATCTTTGTGAATCAATAATGTTTCTACAGAATTGCACGCTGAAACATACTGAGTTTTCGCATCTATTATAATTGGAATAGCTTTCTTAAAATCTGCCTCTTTATCTACATAAATATGACAAATTCCATCTGCATGTCCCATTACAGGAATTTTTGTATTATTCATAATATACTGCACAAAAGCATTAGAACCTCTAGGAATAAGCAAATCTACAGATTCGTTGCATGTTAAAAGGTCTGTAATTTCTGATCTTGCTTCTAACTGAAGCATGCAGTTTTCAGGCATACCTGACTTTATAACAGCCTCGTAAATTATGTTAAACAACACTCTGTTGCTGTTCATTGTTTCACTACCACCCTTTAAAATAACGCAGTTTCCACTTTTTATGCAAAGGGATGAAATCTGTATTAAGGCATCAGGTCTCGCCTCAAAAATAACGCCAATTACACCTATAGGACAGGTTTCTCTATAAAGAGTCAAGCCCTCATCTAACTGTCTGTGCATATCCTGTTTAAACAAAGGATCTTCCAGTTTAACTAAGTCTTCAATGCCTGCAATTACATCTCTTAATTTTGTTTCATCAAACTTTAGTCGCTTAATAATAGGTGCTGCAACCTTATCAATTTCAGCCTGTTTTAAGTCCATTGCGTTTGCTTCAAAAATTTCCTGTTGTCTTGCCTTTAATTGTTTTACTACTTCCAGCAACGCCTTATTTCTGGCTTCTTCACTTGTTCCTGCCATTTTAGGTGAAGCCAATTTGACTGCCTTTGCCTCTTCCTTTATATTCATTCTCAACTCCTAACTTGCAATAAATGCATTATATTTAAGGATTACATATTTTACATGGATCATAGCCCTGATTTATAACATCTTCTCTTGTACCTGTATATATACCCTTATTTGACTCACTCATTCGCTTAACACTGCTACATGATGGTAAATGGAATTTGTGAGTATTCATATTTAAAACATATTCAACTTTTCCACTGCTTGATGTGGATTTCTTTGAACCTGATGTACCTGAATTTTTATTTCCGATATTATTTGAATATTTCTTATTATTTTCATTGTCTTCTGTGTTAGCATATTTACCTGTTGATTTGCTATCACCTGTTTTGTAAGTGATACTTACTCCAGGCTGTGCATTGTAACAATACACATTAAATTCAATGCCTACACCTGAATCCTCAACAGAGTAACCTTCCATCAAGACACCACGTGCAACAAGTTCAGAACCGCTAAATATAGGTGTCACTCTATACATTACGTGATTGTTTGTTTCCTTCACATAATCGGCTACCATATTTTCAAAAGGTAACATACCGTCAACATTCAAATATCTTGTTCCCGTAATCAGATTTCTTTCGTTGGCATTTTCACCTGTTAATTGATAGCCAATTAAGTGACATCTGTTATACAAATATTTTCCGTCAACAAAAGAATATTTTATTGTATGCCAACCTGTAGGTCTTACAGAACCAATTGCACCACGCTTCTGTGTGGGCATAATATCTCTACCAACTGAAGCAACTGCCACGCCACATCTACCAAGAGAATCTAATGAAGAATATGACTCAAAGGATTTTTTTGTTATTTCCTTCTTGGTAAAATATGGTTTGTTGTTATTTATAACTGTGTAAGCCTTGCCTTTAAATTTGAGACTTTTTACATTTATATTTTTATAGCTGGTCTTTTTGACAGTTATACTCTTTTTATTAGATGATGTTTTATTCTTACTACTTTTGCTTTTACTACTTTTATTCTTACTTTTGCTACTATTGTTTGTTTTATTTTTTGCTTTTGTATTTTGGGTACTAACATTTTCAATATTCTTTGCTACAAATTTTGTTGTCTGTTTTGTTGTAGCTACTGTTGTTTCTGCTTTATCATTGTAATTTGGGTCTGTTTCATGAACAGCCCCCACAACAACAAAACATATAAACAGTGTAATTAGAATCTTTTTTAATTTACTTTTTGATTGTTTCATTTCTCTCATATACCTCTTTTACAATCTTATCATGAGAATATCCCTGAAACTCCAATGTACTAACAAGCTTATATTGTCTTAATGGCAGCTTGTAGTCAGCCGGATAAACTTTATCCCATCTGTATACAACAACTTTTTTTGCCTTCAAAATATCAACAATTTGATTTTCAATAAAACAATACTCATTGTCTGACACCTGATTAAAATAATCTTCAGAAATCTGAATGTTTGCCGGTGTATTTTTAAATAATTCCTTTGAATATTCGTTAATATATAATGTGTTATTTTCTACCATGTGCACAATGTCTCTAATAACATATCTGTCCTTACTCTGTCTTCTTTCATTAAAGAACATACCGTTATTTTCATCTAAACATACTATTGCTATCATATAAATCCACCCCTTATCCTAGTTTTAAATTATCCCTACTAACTATATTTTGAATAATTTTTCAGTTTAAATTCTTTATGTTATATCATTATTCAATCTAATTTACTATTTACAAAACTTACATATTGTCAGCATTATTGTCATTTTTATTATTTATATGAACTTCTAACTGATTATATGGAATTTCTATATTATTCTTTTCAAGCTCAGCTTTTATATTTTCTATTAAATAAAAATATGCATCCCAGTAATCATCGGGTTTTACCCATGCTCTTGTTTCCATATCTATACCACTGTCAGCAAGTTTCATTACAACTACATTGTTTTCTCGTTCTTTATCAACATATTTACAATTTCTTATAACATCCATAACTATTTTTTTTGCTTTATTTATGTCGCTGTCATAATGAACTGAAAACTTAACATCAACACGTTTTCCGTTTTCATTTGAGTAATTTATAATCACTTTTTTTGCCACGTCGCCATTTGGGCATTTAATTATGGTATTATCAAACTTCACAATTGTTGTATAAATAATATCCACCTTTTTTACTATACCTTCATGACCTTCAATTACAACATAGTCTCCCACTTTAAAAGGTCTTGTAAGAAGTAATAAAACACCACCTGCAAAATTTGATAAGCTACCCTGCAATGCCAAACCAATTGCAACACCGGCACTACCTAATACTGTTATAAATGATGTTGTCTCAATTCCAAGTTCTGAACAAATTACAATGAATACAATAAAATATCCTGTTATTTTAATTATTGAATCGACAAATTTTACTACTGCTTCGTCTGCACTTGTTCTGCCGATAATTTTTTTAGAAAGTTTACGCAATAATTTTATAATTATTTTTCCAATAATAAAGATTATTACAGCATTTATAATATTTATTCCTAAACTTATCATTTTAGATGAGAATCCATCAAATAACTTTGAAAGCTCTGAAACTTTTTCAGTGCTATTCTCACTTACTTTTTCACTTATTTCTTCTCCAATATCTGTTGCTAAAAAAAAGTTCATATTACTCTCCATTTTCAGATTATTTCACTCAAATTTTCCTATAACCTTAATTATAAAAAAGAGACTATTCTAATCAATAGTCTCTTTTTTAGTATATAACCTAATTGATTAGTTCTACTTTACTACTCTAACCTTAATTACGCCATCTACAGCATTTAATTTTTCAATTAAAGTATCTGTTGCACTATGGTCTAAATCAATGATTGCGTAAGCAAAATCACCCTTTGACTTATCTACCATGTCTGCAACGTTCACTCCTTCAGCAGCAATTGTTGATGAAAGCTGTCCAATCATGTTTGGTATGTTCTTATGACAAACTGTAACACGACTTGCCTTATCACATACACCTAATGTTGCTGCAGGATAGTTTACTGAATTTTTAATATTTCCGTTTTCAACAAAATCAACGATTTCTTCTACTGCCATAATTGCACAGTTATCTTCTGATTCTGCTGTTGAAGCTCCAAGATGAGGTGTAGCAATAACACCATCTACGTTAGCTAACTTTGGATTAGGGAAATCAGTTACATATCTCTTAACCTTTCCGCTGCTAAGTGCTTCAACAATATCATCATCACAAACTAATAAATCTCTTGCAAAGTTTAAGATTACAACACCATCTTTCATCATGGCAATTGTATCTTTGTTAATCATTTCCTTTGTATCATCTAAAAGTGGTGTGTGAACTGTAATGTAATCACATTCCTTGAAGATTTCTTCTCTTGTCTTAACTACATTAACGGCTCTCTTTAAGCTTAAAGCTCCTTCTACTGAAAGATATGGATCTGTACCATACACTTCCATTCCCATTGATACGGCTGTATTTGCAACTAATCTACCAATTGCTCCTAAACCGATAATACCAAGTTTCTTTCCCTTGATTTCGTTTCCTGCAAAGTTCTTCTTAGCCTTTTCCATATCTTTGCTAATATTTGCATTTTCCTTGTTGTCAACAACCCATCTGTTTCCACCGATGATGTCTCTTGAACCAAGAAGTAAACCACACATTACTAATTCTTTAACACCATTTGCATTTGCACCAGGTGTGTTAAATACAACAACACCATTTTCAGCGCACTTATCAAGGGGAATATTATTTACACCTGCACCGGCTCTTGCTACTGCTAATAAGCTTGCTGGTAAATCTAAGTCATGCATTGCAGCACTTCTTACAAGTGCCACATCTGCCTCATTAAAATCATCTACGATTTCATAGTTATCATTTAATTTGTTAAGTCCTAATTTTGAAATAGGATTTAAGCAATTTACTTTTGTCATTTTTTATGTACCTCCATAAATGTTTTTAATAAGATATTATTTTAAATATTTTAAATTATTTGTAATAACTCTTATTAAACGTAAATTAAGCGTTTTCCTTTTCGAATTTTTCCATAAATTCTACTAAGGCCTTAACACCTTCAATTGGCATAGCATTGTAAATACTTGCTCTCATACCACCAACTGTTCTATGTCCTTTTAAGTTTTCAAGACCGGCAGCCTTAGCTTCTGCAACAAATTTTGCATCTAATTCTTCATCACCTGTAACGAACGGTACGTTCATAAGTGATCTGTCTTCTTTTACAACAGTTCCCTTAAACAACTTGCTGTTATCTAAGAAGTCATAAAGAATCTTAGCTTTTTCTTCATTGTGCTTCTTCATTGCATCGAGTCCACCCATCTTCTTAATCCACTTAAATACTTTTCCACAAATATAAATTCCATAGCATGGAGGTGTATTGTAAAGTGAACCTGCATCTGCCTGTGTTTTCCATGCAAGCATTGTTGGTACTGTGCTGTCAACTTCTTCAGGAATTAAATCTTCTCTAACGATAGCAATTACAACACCTGCAGGACCAACATTCTTCTGAACACCACCGTAAATTACTCCGTATTTTTCTACGTCAACTGGTTCTGATAAGAAACATGAAGATACGTCAGCAACTAAAGTATGTCCTTTTGTATTTGGTAATGTATGATATTTTGTACCATAAATTGTATTGTTTTCACAAATGTATACATAATCAACATCATCATCAATATCTAAATCACTGCAATCTGGAATATAAGAGAAAGTCTTATCTGCTGATGATGCAACTCTCTGTACATCAACATACTTTTCTGCTTCCTGAGCAGCTTTCTTTGCCCACTGTCCTGTAATAATGTAGGCAGCTTTTCCATTCTTCTTTAAGTTCATTGGTACAGCTGCAAACTGCTGTGAAGCTCCACCCTGAAGGAATAATACCTTGTAATTATCAGGAATGTTCATTAAATCTCTAATATCCTGTTCTGCTTCATCAATAATCTGTTGGAAAGCTTTTGAACGATGGCTCATTTCCATTACGCTCATCCCTGTTCCTCTATAATCAAGCATCTCTTCCGCTGCTTCTTTTAATACTTCTTCCGGTAACACTGCCGGACCTGCTGAGAAATTATATACTCTAGCCATTTCTAATCATACCTCCATATATCTTCTATCTTTTTGGGGCTAATTCATTATCATAAATTAACCACTATAACATTATAATTAAAGTCAGTAATTAACTGGCAATATTAACAATCATATCCTAATTCTGCTAAATCTTCTTCTGAGAAAGCTTCACTAATAGCTGTATTAGCAGGAACCATTGGAAATACCTTGTCGTCCTGATCAATCTGAGCATCAATTACGCAAGGGATATTCATTTCAATTGCGTCTTTAAGAGCTGCTTCAAATTCTTCTACAGTTGTAACTCTATATGCTTTTGCTCCCATACCTTCAGCGATTTTAACAAAATCAACTGCATCATTTAATACAGTGTTTGAATATCTCTTTCCATAGAACAATGTCTGCCACTGTCTAACCATACCAAGTACATGGTTGTTAATTACAATCTGAATAATTGGTATATTGTATCTTGTTGCAGTTGCAATTTCATTCATGTTCATTCTAAAGCAACCATCACCTGCGATATTTACGCAAATCTTATCTTTGTTGCCCATCTTGGCACCGATACAAGCTCCAACACCATATCCCATTGTTCCAAGTCCACCTGATGTAATAAGCTGTCTTGATTTCTTATATTTATAGAACTGTGCAGCCCACATCTGATGCTGTCCTACGTCTGTTGTTACAATTGCATCACCGTTTGTAATATTGTAAAGTGAATCAATTACTGCAGGACCTGTTAATTTTGACTTATCTAAGTCTAATGGATACTGCTTCTTTAATTCTTCAATATGAGCCATCCACTGACTGTTGTCTTTCTTTTCAACTTTCTTATTAAGTCTTAATAATACTTCTTTAATATCACCAATAATGCTTGCGTCAGCCTTGATGTTTTTATTAATTTCTGATGGATCAACATCAATATGTACAATGTTTGCATTCTTTGCAAATTCTTTTGCATTACCGATAACTCTGTCACTAAATCTTGCACCTAATACAATAAGTAAATCTGATTCTGTAACACCGAAGTTTGATGCCTTTGTACCATGCATACCAATCATACCTGTGTATCTCTTGTTTGTACCATCAAAAGCACCTTTACCCATAAGTGAATCACATACCGGTGCATCAACTAATTCTGCAAACTCTCTTACTTCCTTGTCCGCTTCTGAAATAACAGCACCACCACCAACTAAGATAAATGGCTTTTCTGATGCCTTAATCATATCTGCAACAGTATTAAGGTCATCTTCTGTAATACTGTCTGAATATCTCTTAATTTCTTCAGGTTCTTTACTTGTAAATTCAATCTTATTAGCTGTAACGTCCTTTGTAATATCTACTAAAACAGGACCAGGTCTGCCACTTTTTGCAATCTTGAAAGCCTTTCTAAGTGTTGGGGCTAAATTTTCGATTTCTTTTACAATAAAATTATGTTTTGTAATAGGCATTGTAGCTCCAACAATATCAATTTCCTGGAATGAATCTTTTCCTAAACCTGACTTTGCAACGTTGGCTGTAATTGCAACAAGTGGTACTGAATCCATATATGCTGTGGCAATACCTGTAACAAGATTTGTTGCTCCAGGTCCTGATGTTGCCATACAAACTCCAACTTTTCCTGTTGAACGTGCATATCCGTCAGCTGCATGAGCAGCTCCCTGTTCATGTGAAACAAGGATATGTGTAATATCGTCTGAATTCTTGTATAATTCATCATAAATATTTAAAATTGTTCCTCCCGGGTATCCGAATACTGTGTCAACACCCTGTTCTTTTAAACATTCAATAACTATTTGTGAACCGTTTAATATCATAGCGTTTCCCTCTTTCCCTTATTTATTTGTTTCTAATATAGCTCCTCTGTTACCTGATGTAACCATTGAAGCGTATCTTGCTAAATAACCTGTTGTAACCTTTGGTGTTCTAGGTTTCCAAGCTTCTTTTCTCTTAGCCATTTCTTCATCTGACACATCAATGTGTAATGTCATTTCAGGAATGTTAATCTTAATAATATCGCCTTCTTCAACTAAAGCAATAGGTCCACCTACTGCAGCTTCAGGAGATACATGACCAATTGAAGCTCCTCTTGAAGCACCTGAGAATCTACCATCTGTTATAAGGGCTACTGTTTCGCCAAGTCCCATACCTGCAATTGCTGATGTAGGGTTAAGCATTTCTCTCATACCAGGGCCACCCTTTGGTCCTTCATATCTAATTACAACAACATCACCAGGAACAATCTTTCCACCCTTAATTGCTGCAATAGCATCTTCTTCACAGTCAAATACTCTTGCAGGACCTTCATGTACCATCATTGATTCTGCTACTGCTGAACGCTTTACAACTGAACCGTCAGGTGCAAGATTTCCTTTAAGCACTGCAAGACCACCTGTCTTACTATATGGGTTATCTGTTGGTCTGATAACTTCAGGATTTCTGTTTACACAACCCTTAATGTTCTCACCAATAGTCTTTCCTGTTACTGTCATACAGTCTTCATTTAATAAGCCAAGTTCACTTAACTCATTCATTACTGCATATACACCGCCGGCTTCATTTAAATCTTCCATGTATGTAGGACCTGCCGGTGCTAAATGACATAAGTTAGGTGTCTTTTCACTAATTTCATTTGCAAATGAAATATCAAAATCAAATCCAACTTCATGTGCAATAGCTGGTAAATGAAGCATACTGTTTGTTGAACAACCAAGTGCCATGTCAACTGTTAATGCATTAAGAATTGCATCTTTTGTCATAATATCTCTTGGTCTTATGTTCTTTCTGTATAAATCCATTACAGCCATACCTGCATGTTTTGCAAGCTTAATTCTTTCAGAGTAAACAGCCGGGATTGTACCATTTCCTTTAAGTCCCATACCTAATGCTTCTGTTAAACAGTTCATTGAGTTAGCTGTATACATACCTGAACATGAACCACATGTTGGACAAACCTTTTCTTCAAATTCTCTAACATCATCTAATGTCATCTTACCTGCTGCATTTGCACCAACAGCTTCAAACATTGATGATAAACTTCTCTTTCTACCATGTACGTGACCTGCAAGCATTGGACCACCTGATACGAAAACAGTTGGCACGTTAACTCTTGCTGCTGCCATTAAAAGTCCTGGTACATTCTTATCGCAGTTTGGAATCATAACTAAAGCATCAAACTGATGTGCCAAAGCCATACATTCTGTTGAATCTGCTATTAAATCTCTTGTTACTAATGAATATTTCATTCCTTCATGTCCCATTGCGATACCATCACATACTGCAATGGCCGGGAACATAATTGGTGTACCACCTGCCATGGCTACACCCATCTTTACTGCCTGTGCAATCTTGTCCAGGTTCATGTGTCCCGGAACAATTTCATTATATGAACAAACAATACCAACTAATGGTTTTGCAAGTTCTTCTTCAGTCATCCCAAGAGCATTAAATAATGATCTATGAGGTGCCTGCTGTATACCTGTTTTTACTGCGTCACTCTTCATAATAATAACCTCCGTCAATATAAATATGTATTATATACGTTTTGCTATTTCATCACCCATTTCCTTACAACCAACTAATGTCATTCCTTCTGACATAATATCAATTGTACGAATGTTATCCTCTAGAACCTTCTGAACTGCTGCTTCTACAGCATCAGCCTCTTTATCTAAATCAAATGAATATCTAAGCATCATGGCTGCTGATAAAATTGTAGCAATTGGATTTGCCTTATTCTGTCCTGCAATATCAGGAGCAGCACCATGACTTGGTTCATACATACCAAACTTATCTTCTCTAAGAGATGCTGATGAAAGCATACCAATTGAACCTGTTACCATACTTGCTTCATCTGATAAAATATCACCAAACATATTTTCAGTTACTACAACGTCAAACTGTGCAGGATCTTTTACAAGCTGCATTGCGCAATTATCAACAAGCATATGTGTAAGAGTAACTCCAGGATAATCCTTTGCTACTTCATTTACAACCTTGTCCCATAATCTTGAACTGTCTAAAACATTTGACTTGTCAACGCTGATTACGCTCTTACGTCTCTTCATTGCTATTTCAAATGCCTTAATTGCAATTCTTCTAATTTCGTTTTCATTATATGTTAATGTATCTGTTGCTGTAAGGACTCCGTTAACTTCCTCTGTCTTTCTTTCTCCAAAGTAAAGGCCACCTGTTAACTCTCTTACAATAATCATGTCAAATCCAGCATCTGCCACTGATTCTTTAAGTGGACATGCATCCTTTAACTCCTTGTAAAGATATGCAGGTCTGAGATTTGCAAAAAGATTTAATCCTTTTCTAATTGCAAGAAGTCCAGCTTCCGGTCTAAGATTAGGTGGTAATTCATACCAACTGTCTTTACCAACTACACCTCCTACGGCTCCTAATAACACAGCATCATTTGACTTTGCTGTTTCAAGTGCCTCATCAGTAAGTGGAACGCCATGTTTATCAATGGAAATACCGCCCATGTCCACTTCTGTGTAGTTAAAGCTGTGTCCAAATTTATTACCGACGACGTCAAGCACTTTTCTTGCCTCTGCTACGATTTCAGGGCCAATTCCGTCACCGGGAATAACTGCAACGTTAAAATTCATTGTAATTCCTTCTTTCTATCTAGTTTAAATTAATATGCTATTAAAGATATACCGTGCCATATTAACTCGTAAAATTATACCTTAAAATCCGTCATATTTCAACCATACATATATAATGTATTTCTTGATTATATTTAACATAAGAAAACTGTCACAATAATTTTTACGATTACTGTGACAGTTATTTTAAACATTATATTTAATTATATTTCTTTTTCTTAATCACTCCAAATACTCCTGCAGCCCCTGCAACAGCAGACATAGCTATTCCTGCAACAATTCCTTTCCATGTTGATTCATATCCTGTCTTTGGAGATATTGTACTTGTAGATACATAACTTGAAGGTGCCTTATATCCATTTCCATCTGAAGTGTAATTATTTTTCTTTATCTGATAATCCACATATTTAGTAATCTTATTTTCACTTGTAGTTTCTTCATCTGCATTTTCTGTCGTCTGTTCTTCCGTTGTTGGCTCTTCTGTTGTAGCCTCTTCCGTTATAGTTTCTTCTGTTGTTGGCTGTTCCGTTGTTGGTTCCTCTGTTGTTGTCTCAGGTGGTGTTTCTATTTCTTTTTGTTTGTATACAAATATAATCAAATTATCTTTAGTCTTAATTTTAATTGTTTTTGCTTTGTCAGATTTTTCGTAACCTTCAATTTCTACAGGTTCTTCTGTAACATCTGTATTGTATTTTGCCTTTTTTGTAACATCATTAATTAATGAGTTTCCATTTTCATCTACATATCTGACTGTATAGTCATATTCATTAATTACATAATGTGCTATAAAAACTGTGTCCTCCTTAATGTGTTCCTTTGAAGGATCCTCAACTGCTATTTCTTCATTTTTTGTTTTTTTAGTCCAGCCGTTAAAAGTATAACCTTCATTTGCGATTTCATTTGGAGTTTTCTCTACTGTTTCATCGTATTTAACTTTATAGTCTTTTTTGCCATCAATAACTCCATTGCCATCTGTTGTAAATTTTACATTATAGATTTTTTTCTTATAAACAAATACTATTTCATTGTTTTCAACATCAATAGTAATTTCTTTCTTATTACTGTCTACAGCATAACCTTCTATTTCTTCTGCCATTTCTACTACAGGCTCACCGTATTTCTTTTTATCAGCATGCTTTTCAGGCAACAACGGATTTCCTTCTTCATCAACATATTTTACAATATAGTTGTATGATAAAGGACCAAATTTTGCTGTAAAAAGTGTATCCTCCAAAATAATTTCACTGGAAGGATTTTCAGATATAGACACGCCTTGTGAAACTGTTTTCTCCCAGCCTAAGAATTCATAGCCTTTATCAGGAATTGGCGTAGGAACTGATGATACACTACTTTCATATTCAACTTCCTGATTCACATCTCCCCTAACGATACCATGTTTGTCAGCAATGAATTTAACATTAAGCAATTTTAACGGAGAGAGCTGGTCTCTGTCTTTTAAAGTTACCTTTTTCCATTCCACACTAAGTTTGTTATTGTTTTTATCGTAGTTTGGAATCGGACCGCTTAAAGTTGCCGTTGCATCTGCCTCAACTCCACTATTATCCATTTCCTTATACATACCTGAAATTACAATTGAATCCCCATTATTCATAATCCACTGATTATTTCCATAAAGTTTTTCAAAAACAGCTGATGCATTTCCATTTTTCAAATCAGCTTTTGAAATTGAAACTTTATCTATTTCTTTATTGTTTTTGTCTACCAAAGAAAATGTTAAACTGTCCTCAACAAAATATCCTTCAGGTATAATTAAACCTTCCTTTGTAATTTTAAATCCGTTTTTATCTACAATAGTCATGTCTTTCATGTTGTCTGATTTTGCAGTTACATTATATTCTTCAAAAACTTTTGTGCCACGTTTTAAGTTTCCTTCAAATGCTTTTCCATTACTGTCTACAAATTTTAAATCAAAATCTGCAGCTATTTCATTTCTTGGAATCACAATATTTGTAGATGGTGTAACCGGTATGTCAGTTGGTGTTTCTTCAATGGTTCCATTATCTGTGTATTTTTTCAAATCAGCAGTAATTTCAACATTTAAATTAGACTGAGCAACTGAATCATAATTTATTTTTTTTGAAATACCCGAAACGGTAATTGTATCCTCCTTATTTAACTTTACACCGTTAAATTTATCTAGAAATTCTTTTACTTTTTTATTATCAGTTAAATCCTGTTTATCAATAAAAAAGCTGTCCTTAACATTTCTGTTTTTGTCTTTTACTTCCACCTTGATTTTATCAGAAACATTTAAATCCTTTCCATTAAGAGATAATGTATCTTTTCCGATTGTCACTCCCAATGTATCATCAACAAACTTCATATTCCCCATTTTATCGTTACCTGCTGTAAGAATATATTCAACGTCTATATTTTCTCCAACATTAAGACTATCATACTGCGTTAATGTTTTTCCGTTATTTTTGTATACAACTTCAGTTTTTGCATCTGCCTGTTCTAAAATCATATTAGTTTCAATCATTATGTTGCTGTCTGTTGTATGTCTTTCCATATAAAAGAAATCAAAAGAATAAACTTCTCAATCTATTAAACCTAGTTTTTTAGCAACCTCGTTTACATTTAGAACTTCTGACCTTTTTAAATGTGCACCACCAATGTCTAAGGCTAACTTATTGTCAATAAATAAGTACACATCATCATCTCCACTAAATTTAAATTTAAGATTATCTGATTTTTTATATAAAAACTGACATTTTGCTTTCATTGAGAAATGATAATTGTGATTTTTCTTATCATACTTATTGTACATTTCTGTTCCAAATGGAGCAGTTAAATCACTGTGATTTTTGAGAACATTTTTGTCTAATGGATAAAATCCAACTTCCTGACTTAAAAGATTATTAGAATTTTGAGATATTAATTTGTTTTCAGGATCATAGTTTATTTCGTAATCATTGCTAAATCTGTAAAGATTATTAATCAGGTCAAGCTGTAATGTTGAATATGCATTGGTTTTCTTTGATACCTGATTATTTGTTTCGCACCAGAAATTGTTAAGTCTATAGTATGCATAATCCATACATGATTTGATATCATCCACTCCTGCACCTTTGTCAAACTTTGCCTTTGTGCTGTTGTAGTCCCCTAAGGTTGCCACTGTTTTCTTGTTTTGTTTCTTAGTTATTTGAGTATATATTTTTTTGTATAAATCCGTTCCGTTTGAATAATAAGTATTCTCCATATAACTTTTTACAAGACTTGCAACTTTTTCGACTACCTTTTGTTTATAAACCGGTCTTCCGTTTTCACCCAGAGTATCTTCCACCAGCCCCTTGCCTGCATCTTGTCCTAACAATTCTGTAATATTTTCCAAACTCAAGTTATTTGAAAACTGATTGTTTAAATCATATTCAAATAACAGATTATCTGACAAATGATCATAAATTATTATAGGCATCTTAAGTGTTTTTGGAGCCTGCGCAGCAGAAACATTTTTATCTTTCGATACAACCCCTGACAATACTGTAGTTATAATCATAACCACAACAAGTCCTAATGAAATAGTTTTCTTTTTCATACTTCCCCCTGTTTCCAACTTTTTGCGAAAGCATCTCCCGTAATGCCCTCACCTTATCCATTATATACACAAGGTTTACAATTTATTCCAATTATTTATATTAATTTAGCTTATTTTCTTAAATAGAAAAGACCTTCAGTGGCATCACTACCACCAAAGGTCTTTAAAATACTCAACATCTATACAAAATGTTTATTAAGCGTTTGCTTTTTCAATATCAACAATTGCTGTCTTCTGCATTGGAATACGGCAGTTCTTGTTTCCACCAAATTCTACAATAACAGTATCTTCAGTTACATCAATAACCATTCCATAGAAACCACTTGTTGTAAGAATACTATCTCCAATTTCTACGCTTTCCATTAATGCCTTCTGTTTCTTTTCCTGCTTCTTCTGTGGCTTAATAGCTAAGAAATACATAAATCCAATAATGATTACTACATATACTACTATGATAACCCAGCTTTCGCCTGCACTAGCTGCTGCTAATAAATTCATTATAAATCCTCCTCATAATATGTTTTTGATACAAAGATGTATCTATTTTTTGTCATTTTCTTTGAAACCTTCCAGTTTTTTTGCTTTATATTCTGCAAAATTTCCTGCCTCTATGGCATATCTGATTTCCTCCATCATTGTATTATAAAAATACAAATTATGCAATACACATAAACGCATACCAAGCATTTCTTTTGCCTTTAACAAATGTCTTATGTACGCTCTGCTGTGATATTTACATGCAGGACACTGACAGCCTTCTTCAATAGGTGATGGATCTGTTTCATATTTTGCATTAAATAAATTTAACTTACCCTTATTTGTGTAAACATGACCATGACGACCGTTTCTTGCAGGATATACACAGTCAAAGAAATCTACACCTCTTTCCACTGCTTCCAAAATATTTGAAGGTGTACCAACACCCATTAAATAAATTGGCTTGTCCTTTGGAAGATGTGGTTCAACACTTTCGATAATTCTATACATTTCTTCATGCGTTTCACCTACTGCAAGTCCACCAATTGCATAACCGTCCAAGTCTAATTCTGAAATCTGTTTAGCATGTTCAATACGAATATCATCGTAGATTCCACCCTGATTAATACCAAATAACATTTGATTTTTGTTAATTGTATCTTCTAAAGTGTTAAGTCTGTCCATTTCTACTTTACATCTTTTAAGCCATCTTGTTGTTCTGTCAACAGAATTCTGCATATATTCTCTTGATGCCACACTTGATGGACATTCATCAAAGGCCATTGCTATTGTTGATGCTAAGTTTGACTGAATCTGCATACTTTCTTCAGGTCCCATAAAAATCTTACGGCCATCTATATGAGATCTAAAATGTACGCCTTCTTCTTTAATACTTCTAAGACCTGCAAGTGAAAATACCTGAAATCCACCTGAATCTGTAAGAATAGGTTTGTTCCAATTCATAAATTTATGAATTCCACCCATTTTCTTTACAACCAAATCTCCCGGTCTTACATGTAAATGATATGTGTTTGATAATTCAACCTGTGTTTTTATCTGATATAAATCTTCTGCGGCTACCGCTCCTTTAATAGCTGCCGCTGTTCCAACATTCATAAACACCGGTGTCTGAATAGTGCCATGAACTGTTGTAAATTCTCCTCTTTTGGCATTGCCATCTTTTGCTAATACTTTAAACATAATTAACCTCATTTTTTTACAAACTTTATTAATTATATTATTTATGACAATTTAAAGCAAGAATATATTTTATTATTTTACTTATATTAATTTGATATTATTTTATTTCCTTGTTATAATTGGACAAGAATTTAACAAAAGGGAGGCTATTATGGCTGGTTCAACATATGGAAATATATTTAAAATCAGTACCTGGGGCGAATCTCATGGCAAAGCTTTGGGGGTTGTTGTAGATGGATGCCCTGCAGGTATTAATTTATGTGAAGAGGATATTCAGAAGTTTTTAAATAGAAGAAAACCGGGTCAGTCAAAATTCACTACACAGCGTAATGAAGATGACAAGGTTGAAATTTTATCAGGAGTATTTGACGGAAAAACTACCGGTACCCCTGTTTCCATGGTTGTAAAAAACAAAGATCATCATTCAGCGGACTATACTGACATTGCTTCATACTACAGACCAGGGCATGCGGATTTTACTTTTGACGAAAAATATGGTTTTAGAGATTACAGAGGCGGTGGCCGTTCTTCAGGAAGAGAAACTATCGGTCGAGTAGCTGCCGGAGCTATTGCATCAAAGATTCTTGAATCTCTTGGCATCGAAATTACAACATATTCAAAATCTATTGGTAATGTGGAAATTGACTATAGTAAATTCAAAAAAGATGAAATTCCAAATAATCCAATGTACATGCCTGATAATGATGCCGCAACAAAAGCTGCCGAATTATTAAAAGAAAAAATGAAAGAAATGGATTCTGTTGGTGGCATAATTGAATGTTTAGTTGATGGCATGCCTGCAGGTGTTGGAGAAACTGTATTTGACAAATTAGATGCAAATCTTGCAAAAGCTGTTATGTCAATTGGTGCCATTAAAGGTATTGAGTTCGGTGACGGTTTTAAAGTTACAGAACTAACAGGTTCAACAGATAATGATGGTTTTAAAATTGAAAATGACACTATAGAAAAAACTTCAAACCATGCAGGTGGTATTCTTGGTGGTATGAGCGATGGTTCACAAATTGTTTTACGCGCAGCAGTTAAACCTACCCCTTCTATTGCAAGAAGTCAGGATACAATTAACAAAGCCGGTGAAAACATAAGCATCAACATAAAAGGTCGTCATGATCCTATTATTGTACCTAGAGCTGTAGTCGTTGTAGAATCCATGGTTGCTGTTACTTTAGTGGATATGCTATTTACTAATATGACAGCTAGAATTGACAAGATTGTTGATTTTTATAAGTAAATTTTACAAATACTTCAATTTAAAATATTTAAGAGATAGTTAACTTAGTTTTACTATCTCTTATTTTTTGACTCTTTATTTAATACATTTTCATAAAATAGACCAACTATAAACCATATTGGTGCATAATCAAGTCTAATTACTCCTTTAATATTATATTTACACTTGCTATAATCCCAAGGACACTTAAACGCTTTTTTTAACATACAGCCACTTATAAATTCTGCACTAAATATCCCGAGTGTATACAGTAGCCCACGCTCGGTTCTTTTTACATGATGTTTTTTCAATTCAAAACTGATGGGCTTAATTATTGATGCCATGCCATAAATTGGAAACATCCATATAGATGTATGCCCCATTAGTCGGTAATCTTTTTTTCTGAAGCTATGAATCGATGTGAAAACAACTTCCATGCACCAACCAATAATTCCACATTTTAAAAAATTATAAAACATATTTTTCTTCATATAGTTAATTATTTCCAACTAATTAATATCTATACAAAAAAGAAACTGCAAAGAATTTCTTCACAGTTTCCTTTTCACAATTTATTTGATTTTTACCTTCTTAGGTTTTGAGCAGACTTTTTATTCATATAAAGGATATTTGTCTGTTAATCCCTTTACTTTTGCTTTTACAGCTTCACAATTGCCCTGTGGATCTTCTGCTATCATTGCCATGCATTCAGCAATAACATCCATGTCTTCTGTGTTTAAGCCTCGTGTTGTTACGGCAGGTGTACCAATTCTTACACCGCTTGTAATACCAGGTTTCTGTGGATCATTTGGAATTGCATTTTTGTTACATGTAATATTTGCTGCATCAAGTGCAATTTCAAATTCTTTACCTGTTATATTTTTACTTCTTAAATCTACTAACATAAGATGATTATCTGTACCACCTGATACAAGATCAAATCCTCTGTCTGTAAGTCCTTTTGCTAAAGCCTGTGCGTTATCCACAATGTTCTTTGCGTATGCCTTAAAATCATCTGATAATGCTTCTTTAAAACATACAGCCTTTCCTGCTATAACATGCATTAATGGACCACCCTGAATTCCAGGGAATACTGCTTTGTTTAATTTGTGTTCTAAGGCAAATTCTTCACTTGAAAGAATAAGACCACCTCTAGGTCCTCTTAATGTTTTATGTGTTGTAGTTGTTGTAACATGTGCGTATGGGATTGGACTCATATGCTGTCCACCTGCTACAAGACCTGCGATATGTGCCATATCTACCATAAGATATGCACCAACTTCGTCAGCAATTTCTCTAAACTTCTTAAAGTCAATCTTTCTTGCATAAGCACTTGCACCTGCTACAATTAATTTTGGCTTGTTTTCAACAGCTATTTTTCTTACCTGATCATAATCTATATAACCGTATTCATTTACACCATAAGATACAATGTTAAAATATGTTCCTGAAATATTAACCTTTGAACCATGTGTTAAATGTCCACCTGCATCAAGACTCATTCCCATTACTGTATCTCCCGGTTTAACTAAAGCAAAAAATACAGCTAAGTTTGCCTGTGCTCCTGAATGTGGCTGAACATTTGCGTATGTACATCCAAACAATTCCTTTGCTCTGTCAATTGCTAACTGTTCTACAACGTCTACATATTCACATCCACCATAATATCTTTTTCCAGGATATCCTTCTGCATACTTATTTGTAAGATGACTACCCATAGCAGCCATAACGCCTTTACTTACTAAATTTTCAGATGCAATAAGTTCAAGATGAGAACGCTGTCTTCCCATTTCGTCTGCCATTGCAGCATAAATTTCCGCATCTGCATTTTTTACTTCATCAAATGAAAACATATATCTACCTCCTAATGTCCTTAAGACCGGCTGCATCTTTCGATGCAGCTTTAATCTTATATTACTTTACCATAATACAGTGTATTTTTAAATTATTTTTTTAGAATTTGTAGTAATTTGTTAAAAAAATAACTATTTTCTTAATCTTTTTCGTCCTCTTCATCTACAAAATCTTCTTTTGGTCTTTTTTCATCACATGGATTCTTGATTTGTAATTTACAGTCATTATAACAGCATCTCACTTTTTCTTTCTTTAGTCTGCCCTCACATTTTGGTGGTGCAAGTTCTAATGGTTTTATTTCTTTTGACAAAAGTCCACTTTCAACGAATTTAATGCATGCATTTTCTGAATTGTCTCTTAAATTTACCTTTACAGGTTTTGACTTGCCAATATAGGGTATTTCATATACTTCGTAGTATAGAGTTCTGACAAATAAAGAAAGTCCTGCTGAAAATACACCTGTCACTTCATCAAAGTTCATGGCTTTAGCTGTTCCGCTTAAGTTTACTCCATTTACTACAGTATTATTATTCTCATACATACCAACAATGTTAAAATAATAATCTCCACCCTCGTTTATGCCAACACCGTAAGGTGCAAACAACTCAAAGGTTACATTTGAAGGATTTGTTTTTTCGCTATAATAATCGTAATCCGTACTTGTTGTGCTACCCGGTAAATAATTTACTGTAATTGTAGTTGAACCTAAATATTTATGGCACTTGTCGTATAATTTGATTTTTAAAGTAACTGAAATATTAGTTAAGGTAATTTTGAAACAATTTGGTCTCAATGAGTCATCTATTGTAGATACTGCATCATCTGTGCCTGCTAAGTCAATATTTATTACATCAACGGAAACACATTCTGTAGTTGGAAAATTAGCTAATACATCTGCCGGAATAGTTACTTCCCTACAAACATTCACTCCCACTTCATCATACACAACCGGTGCGTATATTGATAGAAATTCAGGCATTCCACAAATAGCATCATTACAAACATCTCTGCGACATCCACATTTGTGATCACAACAACATTTTTCTTTTTCCATGTTTATCTCCTTTTTTAGTCTTTCTCTATATATTTTATGCGTTTCATTTTTTATTGTTCTAAAAAACAAAGCTAATAAATATATATACAATAATGGGATTCACCTGTATTTTAATTACATCTGTGTACTAACCTTTAACCATACTAATATTTCAAAAAAGGAGTAATTCATTGTATAAAATTTTAGCATTTGAAAACGGACAACCAATTATTTTGTACATAGAAAACGAAAAAGTTTATATGTATACTGCGGCAAGAGGGAAAATTATTCCAAGAGGACTTTTATTTAATGATGTTGGAAGAGATTTTGACGTTTTTTCCTGTAATAAGCAATATGTGTATTATATTTCTACTGATAATAAAATGAAACTTGCGGTTTTAAACAGGGACAGATTTGCGGAATTTTTGTCTATCCCCCTAGGGAACTCTTCACATCAAATGGAAATAGTAAATATTTCACCTTTAATGTGCCAAAACGAGCTTTATATTTTCTACTGTAATCACAATAAAAGTAATAATAAGTATGAAATTTATTATATATTATCAAGTTGTCCTGAAAAAAGTTGTCTCATAAAACGTAATGTTTCCACCAACAAGGGCTTCGATGTTTTTAAGACTAATGAAAAAATAGGTATTGTTCTAAATGACAGTTATTACTACTTAAGTCCTGAGAAAAAATTAGTAAGTACCGACACTTCTCATAAGGACAAAGAAAAAATCAATACTTTAACTGAAAACATTAATTATTTAAAATCAGTTATATCAGAAAAAAGCAACTGCTTAATTGATGTGCAAAATCTTTTGTCAGAAAAAGAAAACGAAATTCAAAATTTGAAAGAAACTCAGGAAAATATAGTGAAACAGTATAATGAGCTTGCTGAATATGCCGGCAAGCTTCAGGATGAGCTTAGAAAATTTCGCTATATGTAATAAAATGTGCATACATAGCGGGACCTCATTCATATACTAAGAAATTTCGAATTAAATTATTATTCCAAAAAATACCGATAATTCTCTTTAGCACATATCTAATATGCGCCTAGGAAAACTATCGGTATTCTATATATTTTAGCTATATAATTTCTATCTGCTAAATCTAGAATTGACTTCGATTATTAAAACATTACTGCTCTTTGTAATAATCTACCACAATTATTCTTCTTCCGGCTTAACAATGTCAATTGCTAATTCTTCTAACTGTTTTGAATCAACAGGGCTTGGTGCATTAGTCATTAAACATGAAGCATCTTTTACCTTAGGGAAAGCAATTACTTCTCTAATGTTATCTTCTTTTGCCATGTGCATAACTAATCTGTCAAGTCCGTAAGCAAGTCCTGCGTGTGGTGGAACACCATACTTAAATGCATCAAGTAAGAAGCCAAACTGTTCATGAGCTTCCTCATTTGTGAAGCCTAATGCCTTAAACATTCTTTCCTGAATGTCTTCCTGATGGATTCTAACACTACCACCACCAAGTTCTGTACCGTTTAACACAATATCGTAAGCCTTAGCTCTAACCTTTCCTAAGTCTGTATCAAGATACTGTAAATCTTCTTCCATAGGCATTGTAAATGGATGATGCATTGCAAGATATCTGTTCTGTTCATCTGACCACTCAAACTGTGGGAACTCTACAACCCATAAGAAATTCCATTTATCTTCCGGAATTAATTCAAGCTGCTGTGCAAGTTCTAAACGAAGTGCGCCTAATACGTTCCATACAATCTTGTTCTTGTCAGCTGCAAACAAAAGTAAATCTCCAGGTTCACCTTCCATTGCTTTTACTAAATTATCTAATTCTTCTTCTGTCATGAATTTTGCAAATGACGACTTGTAAGTACCATCTTCGTTAATGCAAAGATAAGCAAGACCTTTTGCTCCATTTCCTTTTGCATGGTCAACTAACTTGTCAATCTTCTTTCTTGGCATATGTCCCTGACCTTTAACGTTAAGACCTCTAACAGTACCACCGTTTTCAATAGCACCTGTAAATACGCCAAAGCCACAACCTTCAACTACTTTTGTAACGTCAATTAATTCCATGCCAAAACGTGTATCAGGCTTATCCGAACCAAATCTGTCCATAGCTTCCTGCCATGTCATTCTTGGCATTGGAAGTGGGATATCCACGCCTAAAATTTCCTTAAACATAGCCTGTAATAATCTTTCATTTACATCAATAACATCATCAATGTCAACAAATGATAATTCCATATCAACCTGTGTAAATTCAGGCTGTCTGTCAGCTCTTAAATCCTCGTCTCTGTAGCATCTTGCAATCTGCATATATCTGTCAAATCCTGAGCACATTAGTAACTGCTTGTAAAGCTGTGGAGACTGTGGAAGTGCATAGAACTCTCCCGGATGTACTCTACTTGGCACTAAATAGTCTCTAGCTCCCTCAGGAGTGCTTTTACACAAAGTTGGTGTTTCGATTTCAAGGAAACCTTCACCCTGCATGAACTTTCTAATAAAAGTTGTAACATCACTACGCAACTTAATATTTTTCTGTAATGATGGTCTTCTTAAATCAAGATATCTGTACTGTAATCTTAATTCTTCTCTTGTGTTAATATTTTCTTCAACAGGAAATGGTGGTGTATCAGATTCTGATAAAATGCGAAGTGTATTAACTGTAACTTCAATATCACCTGTTGCTAAATCTTCGTTAATTGCGCCGCCACGCTTTCTAACTACACCTTCTACTGCAATTACGAACTCACTTCTAAGATTTTTAGCTTTTTCAAAAACTTCTCTATCATTTTCGTCAAATACTAACTGAAGAATTCCTGATCTATCTCTTAAATCAATAAAAATAAGACTTCCTAAATTTCTTCTTTTCTGAACCCAGCCCATAACTGTAACTGTTTCACCAATATTTTTATTACTTACTTCTGTACATCTGTGACTTCTGTGAAGTCCCTGCATTGACTCTGCCATAACTTTTCCTCCTATTTTAACGGATTTTTATAAAATTCCTTAAAGTTCTCAAAGCCCTGTGTCTTTAACTGCTCTTTTTGGAATTTTTTATTCTTGTTCATTCTTGTTACAAGAACCTGTGTACCTGTTTTTCTTTCTTCCTGTGCTTGTGCAATAACTTCACAAAGTCTGTCGCCTTCAACACCTTTTTCAATAAGGTATACAACCTTGTCATAATCTTCAGGGATTTTGAAGCCCTGTTCCATTAATAATAAAACAATTCTTTCAAATCCAATTGAAAAACCACATGCCGGTACATCATGACCTGTGAACTTACCAACCATCTTGTCATAACGACCACCGCCACCGCAGCTGCCGCCAAATTCAGGAATTGCTATTTCAAAAATTGTTCCTGTATAATATGACATACCTCTAACTAATGTTGGATCAAATACAATTTCAAAATCAGATGACTTTGTAGCCTTAACACTGTCTATAATTTCATCCATCCACTGTTTTACATCATCACCCATGAAATCTCCAAGCTTATCTGCTAGGTATCCAATAGGATCTGCCTGATTTTCAATTTTTTCAAATAACTGTATATATTTTTCAACTGATTCAGGGGCGAAATCGTATTTAATTAATTCTTCCTTAACGCCTTCTAAACCAATCTTGTCCATCTTATCAAGAATAATGAAAACGCTGTCAAATGACTCTTCAGGGAAACCACTGTATGAAGCCATTGCCTTTAAAATTCTTCTTTCATTAATTCTAATCTGGAAATTCTTAAATCCTAACTTTCCAAGTGTAGTTGTTGTTGCTAAAATAAGTTCAATTTCAGCTAAGTTACTTGGATCACCTAATATATCAATATCGCACTGCATAAACTGACGATATCTTCCCCTTTGTGGTCTGTCTGCACGCCAAACATTTCCCATCTGTAATGCCTTAAATGGTGATGGTAAATCGTTGGCATTTTTTGAATAATATCTAACAAGAGGAACTGTTAAGTCATATCTTAAACCATTATCAACTACATCCATTTCTTCCGTAGCTGTTTCTAAGTTTAACTTTTCTCCTCTTTTTAAAATCTTAAAAATTAACTTTTCGTTTTCTCCACCCTGTTTGCTTGTCAGGTTTGTAATGTGTTCCACGCAAGGTGTCTCAATCTGAGTAAATCCAAATGCATTATAAGTTTCCTTAATTACATTCTGTACATAATTTCTTATTTTCATTTCTTCAGGAAGAATATCCTTCATTCCTGTAACCGGTTTCTTACTTAAAGCCATGTTTTTGCTCCTTATATTTTTCTAACTTGTATATTTTACTATTAAATAGAAAAGAACACAAGTGTTGTATCTTTTATTAATTTACAAAATAACTTCTTTTTCTTTCAATCATTTCGTCAATTCTATCAATATACTGGTCTACATTTTTCAATGTATCAATTCTAGTGGCACTTTTTCTGTCAGAAGAAAGTAGTTTTGTAACTGCTCCTGCTCCACATGCCCATACATTCTGATAGTCTCCCATCATAAGTATGTTGTAAATTCCTTCTTTACCGGGCAATGAATAACCTACATTTTCCTGATTACCTGCCATATTTTTTTGTCTGTACAAATAGTATGGCTTCATACCCATTTCATAAGCATATTCTTTTGTAATATCCATTAACATTGTATTGTTATCAAAATTTAAATCTGAATATTTTTGTCTGTTCATGTTAAGTCTTGAACCACGTTTTAATGCCAGGGAATGTACTGTAATACCATCTGGTGCCAGCTTCAAAGCCTGTTCCATTGAATATTTAACCATGTCCTCTGTTTCATTTGGTAGACCGATTATAAAATCCATATTTATGTTATCCATGCCACAATCTCTTGCCAAATTAAAAGCCTGTATTACCTGTTTGACTGAATGTTTTCTACCTATAATGTCTAGAGTTTCCTGATTCATTGTCTGTGGATTAATGGAAATTCTTGAAACATTTTGTTTTTTTAAAGTCATTAATTTATCTCTTGTAATGCTGTCCGGTCTGCCTGCTTCAACAGTAAACTCCTTTACATTACTGAAATCAAAATTATCTTTTAATGCATTTATTAATCTGTCTAACTGCGCAGGTTCAAGTGTGGTTGGCGTACCACCACCAATATATACTGAATTAAGTTCTTTATCCTGTAATTGCTTACCTAGGAATCTCAATTCCTTAATAACTGAATCCACATAAGCATCTACTTTTTCCTTATATCTGTTTAAAGGATAGGATGTAAATGAACAATAAAGACAAGTTGTTGGGCAAAATGGTATACCCACATATAAACTATAATTGCCCTTGTAATTAACATTTGAAAGTACCTTATGTTCCATGTTTGAAACATCCATTGCCAGGTCCAACTTGTTATCAGAAATAAAATATGTTTCTTTCATTTCTTTTCTTATTGCTTCATCTGAAAGTCCCTGTTCTTTTAACATACCCGGAATTTTTGCCGGTCTGATACCTGTTAAATTACCCCAAGGCAGGTCCTGTCCTATATCTTTTCTCATTAAACAGTACAAAAGCTTTTTAAGAGCGTTCTTTGTCTCCCTTCTATCCTGAAAGTCACAACAAATTTCGTCTTCAAAAAGCTTTTTGGCCTCATCGTACAATGATGCAGTAATTTTTTCTTCCTGAAAAATCACTTTTAGTGTTCTGTATGACTCCTCTAAATCTTCATTAATTTTAAAAGGCTGTCCCACATAAAAAGCCTGCACCATTGACTGAATATCATATTCAAATTGTTTAGGTTCTATCTGAATGTCTATCATTAATAATATACCTTTTCGTTATCTATAGTTGTCATATCCATATGTCCCGGATAAACAGTTGTTTCGCCTGGAAGCACTAACAATTTTTCTTTAATTGATCTGATAATTGCCGCTTCACTTCCCCCCGGAAAATCTGTTCTACCTCTGCTCTGATGGAAAAGTGTGTCACCACTAAACAAAACTTCATCTTCTGCTATATAATAACAACCACTTCCCTGCGTATGACCAGGCGTTAAAATAAACTTAATTTCCTTATCTGCAATAGTAAACTTATCACCATCTCTTAAATATTTGTCTGCACAAATGCTTACAGGATTTCCAAACATTGATGATAAATTTGCTCTTGTATCTACTAAAAGCCTGTCTTCTTCTTCAGAAGCATATACGGGAATATTGTATTTTTCCTTTAATTCCGTTACAGCACTAATGTGGTCTGCATGACCATGTGTAAGCAAAATTGCTTTTGGAATCATTTCTATGTTACTAACATTAACACTGATTTTTAAAGCATCATCACCGGGATCAACAATAAATCCTTCTTTTGTATCTGTGTTCATACATAAATAACAGTTAGTATAACATTCACTAACTAATACGCTTCTAATTTTGATATTTCCCATCTATTTCTCCTTTTCAAAAATGGAAGACAATTGTTATCCACTACACTATGCCCACTGTGCCACCTGACAAATTAACGAAAGCACGCTCCCGCTGCCAAACGCTCGTAGCGGTTCTATCAAGCCGACTACGCTGCCTTGATGAACCGACGGCGTTAGAGCACTTTCTTCTAATTTTGTCAGTTGCCACAGTGAAGAAATTAATTTCCATAACATAACAATTGTCTTCATTTTTTCACATTACAAAATGTCAATTACAACGTTTAACTGCTTGTTCGCTCGATATCAATGATACTGTCAATTGTTCGAATTTTAGCTATTAAACTGTTTAATTCTTCTGTACCCTGTATTGCAAATGTCATTGTAATTGTGGCAATGTCAGACTTGCTTGTTCTACTATTGATGCTGTTTACATCAATATTTCTTTCTGTAAATATTCTTGACAAGTCTGTCAAAATACCAACTCTGTTGTTTGCATAAATAACAATTTCTGTCATATATTTGCCGTCCTGCTTGCCTTCGTCAGCAGCCCAGCTTGCCTCAATTAATCTACCTCTTTCAATATCAGGAAGATTCATAATATTGATACAGTCTGTTCTATGAATTGAAACACCACGTCCTCTTGTTACAAAGCCGACAATCTCATCACCCGGTACAGGACTACAACATTTAGAAAATCTAACTGCTACGTCATCCATACCTTCAACAATAATACCGCTCTTAGAATTACTTTTTCTTGGAACATTTGCCTTATTATTGTTTGTGTCTTTTAATACATCATCGTCTGTTATTTCAACCTTGTGTTCCTTCTCGTATTCATCAAGAAGTTTATTTACAATCTGACCTTCTTTTAAGCCACCATGACCAATTGAAGCAATAAGAGAATCCCACTCTTTGTAACTGTATTTCAACCGAACTTTTTCCATATATGCAGGCTTTAATATTTCTGATAAATTAATATTCTTTGCCTTGCAATATTTTTCAATAAGTTCTTTACCTTTTACTATATTTTCTTCTTTATTTTGCTGTTTAAACCAAACATTAATTTTATTTTTTGCCTGTGTGCTCTGAACAACCTTCAACCAGTCTCTACTTGGACCTGTAGAGTTATTAGATGTAATAATTTCCACTCTGTCACCGTTTTGGAGCTTGTAGTCGATATTAACCATCTTGCCATTAACTCTTGCACCAACCATCTTATTACCTACTGCACTATGAATACTGTATGCAAAATCAATTGGTGTAGAACCGCTTGGTAAATTTTTTACATCACCATTTGGTGTGAAACAGTACACTCTTTCAGAGAACATGTTCAAATCATCTTTTAAAAGATTAATAAATTCATGGTTATCTGACATGTCTCTCTGCCATTCGAGAATCTGTCTTAACCAGGCAATTTTCTGCTCTTCATTATCGCCGTCACCTGTAATATTTTCCTTATACTTCCAATGAGCTGCGATACCATATTCAGCAGTTTTATGCATTTCGTATGTTCTAATCTGAATTTCAAATGGTTGCCCATTTGGTCCAATTAATGTTGTATGAAGTGACTGATACATATTCTGCTTTGGCATTGCAATATAGTCTTTGAATCTTCCCGGCACAGGAGTGTATTTCTCGTGTATTATACCTAACGCCCCATAACATTCCATTACACTGTCAACAATAATTCTTACTGCAAAAACATCATAAATCTGATCCAAAGTCTTGTGTTGCATAGTCATTTTCTTGTAAATACTAAAATAATGCTTTACACGACCATCTATTGTTGCTTTAATGCCTGCCTTTTCAATATAGCCTGCCACCTCAGCAATTAAGTTACTCATAAACTCTTCACGATGTTCTAATCTTTCATGAACACCGTCAACTAATTCTTTGTATTTTTCAGGCTCTAAATATCTTAAAGCTAAGTCATCTAATTCAATCTTAATTTTAGAAATACCTAGTCTGTCAGCAATTGGCGCATAAATATCCATTGTCTCTTTTGACTTTTCTTTCTGTTTTTCAGGTGTCATATACATAAGCGTACGCATGTTATGTAATCTATCCGCAAGCTTAATCAATATAACTCGAATGTCCTTTGCCATTGCCAAAAACATTTTACGCAAGTTTTCTGCCTGCTCTTCCACCTTATCAACATCGTAATCTAATTTAGTAAGTTTTGTTACGCCATCAACCAGGTCTGTTACTTCTTCGCCAAATTCCTTAATCATTATTTCGCGGGTTGCGGCTGTATCTTCCATTACATCATGAAGAAGACCTGCCATAATTGATTCTTTATCCAACTCTAAATCAGCTAATATTAAAGCTGTATGAATTGGATGAATAATGTATGGTTCTCCAGACTTTCTTTTCTGGTCGCCATGTGATTTTTTTGCAAAGTTATATGCCTTATCAATCATCCTTAAATCGTCTGCTGATGGATGATAGTGCTTAATTTTTTCAATTAATCTTGCATATAATTCTTCAGGTGTCGCCTGCTCTTCTTCTTTTGGGATTACTCCATGATTTTCAATTTTAATGTTTTTGTTTAAATCTGTCATATCTCAATCCTTTTTATTTTCCATCGTATGTTACTACTGCATCTACTCTATATTTTGAAAGTTTTTCTCTTCCTTTAAGTCCTGCAAGTTCAACTAAAAACAGGTTGTCTACAACTTCTCCTCCTAGTTTTTCAACTAACTTAATAGCAGCTTCAATTGTACCACCTGTGGCAATTAAGTCATCGACTAAAATAACTTTCTGACCCGGTTTAATTGAATCTATATGCATCTCAATTTCAGCTTTTCCATATTCTAAATCATAGCTTTCTGAAATTGTCTCACAAGGTAATTTACCTTTTTTTCTAACTAATACAAATGATTTTCCAAGTAAGTAAGCTAAAGGCATTCCAAATATAAAACCTCTTGCCTCTAAACCAACGATTACGTCAAAATCTAAATCTTTAATCTTGTCCAACATTGAATCTATAGCAATCTTTAATCCCTTTGGATCCTGTGTTACTGTTGTAATATCTCTAAAGATAATTCCAGGTTCAGGGAAATCCGGTATACTTCTAATATATTTTTCTACTTCATTCATTCTTCTTGTCCTCCTTATGAATGCTTTTAGCAAAATCTGTCAATTACGATTTGTATTTGGCTATTACCGTTAAATTCGTTTATTGTTGGGTAATATGTAGCCATTATCTCAATGTTGTTTTTCTCCCCTACTAAAGCCTTGTTAATTTCTTCCTGACCGAATTTATTTTTCAAAAATTCCATAAAATCAATAACACGGCTAAAAATCATTGCAGTCATTGTATATGAACTGCTATTTGTAATGGTAAGTTTCAATACGTTACCATTCTTACCCAATATTTGTAATTTATTTATTTTTAAATGCTTTTCAGCAAATATTGGCTTTTCATTACCTTTACCAAACGGTTTGATAACATTTAACTCCTGTATCATATTCATTGTAACATATTCAAGGGGTAGTTGCATATCAATCCACACCTTTAAATATAAATCTTCTTGAGTTAAATTACAATTTTCATTTAGTTTTTTTCGTAAAATATCTATATTCTCTTTTTGAAGTGACACACCTGCAGCCATTTTATGGCCACCAAATTTAGTAAATAATTCTTTTACCTTAGTAAGCTCAGCATACATGTCATATTCTTCAATGGAACGTCCAGAACCCTTTACGCCTTCTACAGCATCTGTTAAAACAATGGTTGGTTTATTATATTTTTCCCTTACACGACCTGCAATAATTCCGGCAATACTTTCATGGCAATGTTCCAAATATATAACCAAAACTGAATCATCTAACTGTTCTGCTTTTTCAATAGCTTCTTTAGTTCCTTTTTCTGTTAAATCTTTTCTTTCATCATTTAGTTTTTTCAAAGCCCCGGCTAAAACTTCTGCGTGTTTTTCATCTTCACATTCAAGCAAATCCATTGCTTTTTTAGCAGTGTCAAGTCTGCCACTGGCATTTAAACATGGTCCAAGCACAAAGCCAAAATGATAGGAATCAAGATTTTTTTTATTCAACTTACACTGATTAATTAAAGCATTAATTCCTATATCATTACTTGTTTTTAAAGCTTCCAGACCTTCCTTAACAATTATTCTGTTTTCTCCCTTTAATTCTACCACATCGCATACAGTTGCCATAGCACCATAAGGTAATAATTTTAATATAAATCTTCCGCCTACATGCATATTTTCAAATAGGGCACGCATAAACTGAAATGCCACCATCGCTCCACATAATTCTTTAAAAGGATATTGACAATCTTTTTGCTTATGATTAACTATTGCATCTGCCATTGGTAAAATATATTCTTTTTTACCATTATTTTCTTCAAAAACAACTTCATGATGGTCTGTTACAACAACAGTCATTCCCAATTCTTTTGCATATTCTATTTGTTTTATGGCAGCAATACCATTATCACATGTAACAATAGTATCAACACCCTGGTCGTATGCCTGTTGTATTAATCTTTCATTAATTCCATAGCCATCTTCAATTCTATGTGGTACAACCACATCCACATCAGCGCCTAAATACTTTAAACAGGTATGTAAAATATAGCCGGAGCATATACCATCAACATCATAGTCGCATATAATTCTGATTTTACTTTCATTATTTATTTTTATACTTAAAATATTAACTGCCTTGTCCATGTCCTTAAACAACCATGGAGAACTTATTTCATTTATAGTTCCGTTAAGATATTGATTTATTTCTTTTTCAGATATAACATCCCTGTTTCTCATTAATCTTGCTGTAATAGGGCTAATGTTATATTTCTTTGCAATACCATTAAAATCTGCTTTTTTTGTTTGTAAAAACCACTTTTCATTCATAGTTAATCACCATTTTAAAGAAGAAAAGCGGCACCATCAATAGATGATACCGCTCAATAAAATCTTAATTATTTATCGTATTTCTTACCTTTCATAATGTACCATAAAGAACCAGTAACAAATACTGATGAGTAAGCACCAGCTACAATACCTACCATTAATGGTAATGTAAATTCTCTAATAGATGATACACCCATTACAAAAATCATAAATACCATTATAAATGTTGTAAGTGAAGTATAGATACTTCTTGTAAGAGTCTGTGTAATACTCTGATTAATGGTATCAATCATTGTATCTTCACGTTTCATTACAGCCTTGTTTTCTCTAATTCTATCGAAGATTACGATTGTAGCGTTAATTGAGTAACCTACAATTGTAAGTAAGCATGCAATAAATGTTGTTCCTACTGTTACTCTTGATAAACCATAGAAACCTACAACAATTAGTACGTCATGTAATAAAGCTATAACGGCTGCTAAAGCAAAATGTACATTCTTAAATCTGAACCAAATATAAATTAACATACAAATTGTTGCTATAACTGTTGCAACAACAGCATCTGTTTTCATTTCTGAACTGATTGTATCTGAAATTTCTGTATCATTAAAGTTCTGCTTGTCATCCTTAGCCTGATATTTGCTAATTAATAAATCTTTAAATTTATCCATTTGTTCACCTTCAAGTTTCTTTGTCTTGATTGTGAATAATCCCTTATTATTTGTATCCTTCTGAGCCTGGATGTCATTTGTTGAAAGTAAATCTGCAATTGCAGGTTTTACTTCTTTATTAAATTCATCAATTGTATAGTCTTTATCAAACTGTACCTGAATTGATGTACCACCCTTAAATTCAATGCTAAAGTCAAATGGGCCATTACCCTTAGCTGTGTTAAAGATAATTCCGCCAATTCCTATTACTATAACAGCAATTGATATAACAAACCATACAGCTCTCTTTTCAACAAATTTAATTGTTTTCTTAACTCTTTCTTTACCGTAGAATACAGGCTTCTGGAATCCCATGTAGTAAAGCATCCATACAAGACCTCTTGAAATTACAAGAGATGTAAATAACTGGATAAAAATACCAATCATAAGAGTTGTTGCAAATCCCTGAACTGTACCTGAACCCTTAATCCATAATACTAATGCAGCAATAAATGTTGTAACGTTACCGTCAACGATTGCTGATGTTGCTTTCTTAAATCCTATTCCAATAGCACTCTTAACATTCTTACCTGCCGCAATTTCCTCTCTAATACGTGCATAAATAATTACGTTAGCATCAACTGCCATACCAATATTAAGAATAATACCTGCAATACCAGGTAATGTAAGTGTTAAGTCAAATCCGTTAAGTGCTAAAAGCATTAACTCAATGTATGATACTAATGCCAAGCCTGCAGCTAAACCTGGAATTCTATATACAAATAATAAGAATAAAATAATTATAATAAACCCAACAATACCTGCCTGAATACTCTTTGATAAAGCATCACTACCTAAGTTAGCACTCTGAACGCTATGGCTTAATTCATCAAGCTGTACTTCCAAAGAACCAATACCGATGTTTGTAGCAAGTGTCTGAGCTTCTTTTAATGTGAAATCACCTGTAATCTGTGCCTGTCCACCTGTAATGGCAGCCTGAATTTTTGGAGCACTTAAAACTTCATCATCATAAATGATAAATGACTGTTCGCCAACATGAGAACTTGTCATTTCACCAAAAGCCTTTGTTCCTTCTGAGTTGAACTGTAAACTTACGATGTTTTCATTTACACCTTTATCGTTTGTTGTAGCCTGTCCTTCAGCACTGGCTACTGTATCACCTGTTAACCATACCTGATAATAACTCTTATCTACCTTAATGTATTTCTTATTCTTTAATTCAGCCTTTGTTGGTGTGTACCCACTCTTTGCAGCTGTACAGAAATATAAAATACCCGGTTTTCCTAATTCATTTAATACTTCATCAGCATCGTATGCACCTGGAATTTCAACAGTAATTCTGTCTTCACCAGCCTTATATGCTGTTGCTTCTGTACTAAATGCAGCAATTCTCTTTTCAAGTTTTGCTCTTGTTTTTTCTAAAGTATCTGCTGTTAAATTACTTTTATCAGATTCTGCTACCTGATATGTAATACTTACACCACCCTTTAAGTCAAGACCCTGAGTAATGTATTTTGCCTGGCCACGATCCCCTATACCAAACATAATAACGTAACCTGCAAAGGCAAGTACGGCAAGAGAAATAATAAATGCTATTATTCCCTTTGTTTTGTTCATCTTAATTTTCATCTTTTACCTCTTTCTTAGTCAGCATCCGCTAAAGCTGCCTTTATCATTATTGAGCATTCCACTCTTTTTTTCTGCATTTCACAACCTATGTCATAGGCATCATTTATTGTACCGTGGAAATTGTATGAGTTTGCTGCACATCCACCACTACAATAAAATTTTGAAAAACAGTTTTTGCACTTTTCTTTTGAATATACGTTGCAATCACCAAATGTTTCAACTATATCGTTTCTAACGATTCCGTCATTTACATTCCCCATTAAGAAATCTTCATTGCCAACAAACTGATGACATGGATAAAAATCTCCCCAAGGTGTAACTGCTAAGTATTCCGTACCTGAACCACATCCTGATAATCTCTTATAAACACATGGTCCCTGATTTAAATCAATCATAAAATGGAAAAAGTTAAAGCCATTACCTTCTTTTTCCCTCTTAATATATTCAAGAGCTAATTTATCGTACTCTTCCATAATTTTAGGTAAATCTTCTTCTCTTATAGAGTATGGATCTTCCTCCGGTCCAACAACCGGTTCAATAGACATTTGTTTAAATCCTAAGTCTGCAAAATGCTTCACATCTTCAGAAAAATCTAAATTATCTCTTGTAAATGTACCCCTTACATAATAGTTTGTCTGATTTCGGCTATCTGCAAGTTTCTGAAACTTTGGAACAATAAGGTCATAACTACCCTTACCTGTTCTAAAAGGTCTCATTCTGTCATTTACTTCTTTTCTACCATCTAAACTTAAAACTACATTTGACATTTCTTTATTAAGATATTCCATTATCTCGTCATTTAATAAAACACCATTTGTAGTTAATGTAAATCTGAATTTCTTATTATTTGGTTCCTCAAGTGAACGACCGTATTCAACTAACTGCTTTACAACATCCCAGTTCATTAATGGTTCGCCCCCAAAAAAGTCAACTTCCAGATTAACTCTGTTTCCTGAATTTGCAACTAAAAAGTCTAAAGCTTTCTTACCCACTTCAAAACTCATTAATTCTCTACGACCATGGTATTCACCTTCTTCTGCAAAACAATACTTGCATGCTAAGTTACAATCATGAGCTATATGTAAACATAGAGCCTTAACTACTGTCTGACGTGTTTCCTTAAACTTTTCTACGAAAGGCTGATATATATCCTCAGTAAACAACTGTCCATCTTTCTTCAACTGTTCAACTTCGTCAATAACTTCTCTTATCTCTTCTTCTTTGTACTTTGAGCTAAGTTCTGAAATTATAGCTTCAGCATCAAGTTTTTCAAACAATTCTATAACATCGTATGTAACATCATCAACAACATGAACCGCTCCACTGTTGACATCTAATACAATGTTGTACCCATTGCTTTTATATTGATGAATCACTGTAATTTTCCTCCCTTTTTAACGCACTATAACAGAGTTGAGTGCTCAACTCTGTTATAGTGTAAATTAATCAATATTAAATTATTTGTTTTCGCAAGTCTGGTTTCCTACTGTACATGATGTCTTGCAAGCTGACTGACATGATGTCTGGCATTCACCACAACCACCTTTTTTCATTGTGTCCTTTAATGTTTTCTGATTTAATGTTTTAATATGTTTCATGGTTTTCCTCCAATACTTATTTGCGTAAAAAGATACTTACGCATAATTCTTATGGTATTATAACACATAAAACGTTTTTTTCAAACGTTTTTTTAGCTAACCATTCCTCCGATGGTTCCACCCCCTACAGATGCCAGTAATAATTTTATAATTCCTATAGTTTCACTATTAATTTGACCGTTCACTATTATCGAAACTAAAACTATAACAACAGCATATATGAGACCTGATATAGCTCCCCACATAAACTTCCTTTTATCCATAACTTTTCCTATTACATAACCGCCTGCAAAGGTAGCTATGACATATGTAGCAAGAATTAAAATTTGTATGGTGCTATAGGCTGGTGAGATTTTTAAAACAATAAATGCAACTGCTACTATTAGCACAAAACTTACAATCATTTCTAAAAGTAAGTCTTTTAAAAAAGATAAAATAATTTTGCCCATTTTACTCCTTTTTTCATTTTTTCTTTATTTTATTACAGTGTCAAAATGCCTTATTCTACCTGTACTTTTTTAATAATGGTATTGACATTGAAAGACCGTAATCAGAATTTAGGTATTCTCCTCCCCAAATATTTTTATAATAAATTATATTTGTGGGCAATATAATTTATTACAATTCTTGACTTTAACAGGTTCATTATGTAAAATCTTCCTTAACAAGTCAGGGACTTGAAATATTATTAATTTATAAGGAGAAAGTTATGGGACCCAGTGACATAGCTCTGCTATGCGTATTACTTATTTTATTATTATTCTCGGCGTTTTTTTCTTCAGCCGAAACAGCTCTTACCACTACTAACAAGGTAAGACTTAGAATGCTTGTGGAGGAAGGCAACAAACAGGCCATTATTCTTGATAAGATTTTAGGTAATTCAAGAAAAATGCTTAGTACAATTTTAATTGGAAATAATATTGTAAATATTGCCGCTTCTTCTTTAACAACAATTTTTATGCAAAGTGTTTTTAACGTAAGTTGGATTGTTAGTATTGGCGTTGGTATTCTTACACTTGTAATTATTATTTTCGGAGAAATTATTCCTAAGACAGTTGCATCAATTCATGCAGAATCAATTGCGCTAGCTTATGCTAAACCAATTAATTTCTTTATGGTTGTACTTACACCTATTATTTTTGTTTTAAATTTATTCTCAAGTTTATTCTTAAAACTTTTTAGGGTTAATGTTAATTTAAATTCTAAATCAATTACTGAGGATGAACTTAGAACTTTAGTTGGTGTCAGTCAGGAGGAAGGCATAATTGAAGAAGACGAAATGGATATGATTAACAACGTTTTCGATTTTGGTGATACATGTGCTAAAGATATTATGATACCAAAAGTTGACATTACAATGGTTCCTTTAGATATTACCTATAATGATTTATTAAACGTCATTAGAAAAGACAAATTCACAAGAATGCCTGTTTACAAGGAAGATTCAGATAACGTAATCGGCATTATAAATATTAAAGATATGATGTTAATGGGTGTAAACCCAAACAATTTTGATATAACAAAGATTATGCGCGAGCCATACTTCACTCACGAAAAAGAAGAATTAAATGACCTTCTTATGGAAATGAGAAATAAAGAACCGGGCATGTGTATTGTTTTAGATGAGTACGGTCAGACTGAAGGTCTTATTACTTTAGAAGATATTGTTGAAGAAATTATCGGCGATATACATGATGAATTTGACGAAGCTGAGGAACAGGTTATCAGACCTGTTGGCGAAAACGAATATATTGTTGAAGGTTCTATTAATCTTGATGATTTTAACGACCAGTTAGGCACTGAAATTGATTCAGAAGATTATGAATCATTAGGTGGTCTTATTATTGAACATCTTGACCGTCTTCCTAATAAGGGTGACAGTGTTGTAATTGACAATTGCAAATTAACAGTTATAAAAATGGACGAAAAACGAATTGACTTAGTAAAGGTTGTTGTCACTCCTAAAGAAGACGAAACAACTGAATACGATACGGAAAATGAGGAATAAACAATAAACATTTGCTTCTTGAAGGGTACCATTATATTTTTTTCTATTTGAACAAATATAATGGTACGCTTTTATGCAATAATAGACTATCATTACACAAAAAAAAGAATTGGCGATTGCCAATTCCTTTTTTCTTTTTATAGTATCTTGAAACTTTCAAAACACCTCATTCTTTTATCTTAATTTTCTGCCGTATTCAAATCCTATCATTAGGCAATATTTTGTTGAAACAATAAATATCATCATTAATGCTATTCCAAACAAAAAACCTGTTATTACACGTCTTGTATTTGTACTTTCGTATTTTGTTTTTGCCTGAATAACGCCGTCAATTATTAGTGGGCATAAAAGTGCAACCCAAACACATATATGAATATTTATTAGAAAATAACATCCAAATATTGCACATATTAAATATTTTTATAAATAAAAGTCTTAGTATAATATCCTATGTAAATCGCTACAAACAGTTTATTTAACTATCACTTTGCACTTGGCTTTTTTCCCACCGTCTTTTGTTCTTACCACAATGTAGCATTTTCCTTTTTTTAGTGCCTTTACTTTTCCCTTTGACACTTTTGCGATTTTTTTATTTGTAGTTTTCCATGTCACCTTTTTATTTGTAGCCTTGCTAGGTGTAATAGTATATTTAAGTTTATATTTTTTGCCCTTCTTTAATACTAATTTCTTTTTGTTAAGTTTTATTTTTTTAACAGAACGAACAGGTGTAGGCATACCAATGCATGTTCTGTGCGGCTCAATGTACTCTTGCTTTTTGTATAAATTATAGTTGCTCCAACTATTTTTGTATTTGTTGGAATACCATATTACAACATCGTCTTTACCTAAAACAAATTTGCCTAAATCATTTGGTTTATTTCCACAAAAAGTAACTTTTTCTAAATTACTGCAATTAATAACTGCTTCGTCTTCAACTTTTGTAACAGTTTTGGGGAATTTTATTCGTTGTATGTTTTTATTGTCGCAAAAAGCATTTTTTGCAATTGTTTTAACACCTGTTTTTATTATAACTTCCACACCTTGCATTCCGGCAGGATAACAAAAAAGCAGTGTTCTGTCCTTATTAAAAAGCATACCGTTTTCACTGGCATATTTTTTATTTTTACTGTCTACTGTTATCTTTTCCAAAGATGTACAGCCTGCAAAACAAGAACTAACACTTGCATTTTTGCCATTAATTCCTTCAACCATATTTCCATCATTTGTTTCTACAAGGGATTCAACAGCTGATGGAATTGCTATTTCTTTAAGGCTTTTACAATTAGAAAATGCATATATGCCTATACTTTTTGTTCCATTAGGAATTACAATATTCTTCAAACTTTCACAGCCACTAAAGGCACCTACACCAATGCTTTCAAGGCTTTCAGGTATATTAACACTTTCAAGGCTACTACAGCCTTCAAAGACTCTTTCACTTAAATCTTTAATACCATTAGCAATGCTTACCTTTTTCAAATTTTCGCATTGACCAAACGCTTTTCTGCCTAAATATTTTACATGCTCAGGTATAACAAATTCTGCTACGTTTTTACCTCTTGGATACAAAAGAATTACTTCTTTGTTTTTGCTATATAAAACTCCATCTTCGCTGGAAAATTCACTGTTATTGTCATCAACAATAATATTTTCCAAGTTGTCGCATCCATTAAAACAAGGAAATGCTTCCCTTGAATTGCTTTCAATATTTTTTATATTCTCAGATAGTGTAATATTCTTTAATGTTTTGCAGTCTGTAAATGTATCTTCTCCAATGGATACAACTTTCTTTCCATCGATTACTGCTGGTACAACCACATCTTCTTCTGTGCCTGTGTACTTCATTATGTATACATTTTCGCCATTTACAACATACTCCCAATTTGATGATGTTAAGGTTTCATTCTCTGTAGCCCTAACTCCTGATAGCAACATTACTATCATTGAAAAAGATAATAACGCACTAATTAAAATTTTTGAATTTAATTTTGTCTTCATATTCTTACCTCCTGCTTTGCTTTTTATACTTATATTCATTGCATTAATGCTTAATAAGCGTAATATCCTATAAGCCTTGTTACAACAAATTATGTTAGTTTAAAATAACATTTATCTTATTTATAAATACTATAACATACTTTCACCTGTTTTTTTCACTTTTGCGATAAACGGTACTTTTTTGGAATGAACGACACTTTTTTCTCTAAAAAAAAAAAAATCACCGTCAGAAACAGTGATTTCTTCTTAATATAGTTTATATTAAATTCTATTTACTTTTAATATTCTCCCATAACTTACCCTGCTGTTCTTCACAATACTGGCAACTATAGAGACCATTCTTCTTGTCTGTTAAAATAAATACGTCATCAAGTTCCTGCTCAATTGATGTGATGCATCTTGGGTTCTTGCAATGTAAAACATTTACGATTTTTTCAGGAAGTTTAACTTCTCTTTTTTCAACTAGCTTTCCATCCTTGATAATATCAATTGTAATGTTATGGTCTACAAATCCTAATACGTCAAAATCAACGATGTCATCTAATGAACCTTCAACCTTGATAATGTCTTTTCTGCCCATTTTTCCACTGCGGGCATTTTTTATAATTGCCACCTGACAATCTAACTCATCTAAATTCAAATAATGACAAATTGCCATTGCTCTTCCTGCCTGAATGTGGTCTAATACAAAACCGTTGTTTATTGAATCAATGTTAAGCATCCTTTACCTCCAATAATGTTAAAATAAGCGCCATTCTTACATACACTCCATATTGTGCCTGTTTAAAATATACTGCTCTAGGATCCTTGTCCACTTCAACAGAAATTTCATTTACTCTAGGCAATGGATGAAGTACAAGCATGTCTTCTTTTGCCATTTTCATTTTCTTCTTATCCAGCACAAAGCTATCTTTTAATCTAATATAATCTTCTTCGTTAAAAAATCTTTCTCTTTGTACTCTTGTCATATATAGTAAATCTAACTCGCCAATAACATCTTCTAACTTGGTAACTTCCTTATATTCTGCTCCAGCTGCCTCAATTCTCTCAATGATGTATTTTGGTACTTTTAATTCCAGTGGAGAAATAAGAACAAACTTTACATTGTCATATCTTAATAATGCGTTAATTAATGAGTGTACTGTTCTACCAAATTTCAAGTCACCACACAATCCAATAGTAATGTTGTCTAACCTTCCCTTTAAAGACTTAATTGTTAATAAATCAGTTAATGTCTGTGTTGGATGCTGATGTCCACCATCCCCTGCATTAATTACAGGTATTGAAGAATTGTTTGCTGCTACTAAAGCTGCTCCTTCCTTTGGATGTCTCATTGCTGCAATATCTGCATAGCATGAAATAATTCTAATTGTGTCTGCCACGCTTTCGCCTTTTGAAGCTGAACTTGATGTTGCTTCTGAGAATCCAAGAACGCTACCGCCTAAATTAAGCATTGCCGCTTCAAAACTTAAACGTGTTCTTGTACTTGGTTCATAGAACAATGTTGCTAACTTTTTACCTTTACATGCTTCTTTGTACTTTTCTGGGTTTTTCTCAATGTCATTGGCAAGACTTAATAACTTGTCTATTTCTTCTACTGAAAAATCCAGAGGATTAATTAAATGTCTCATTTCACCCTCCAAAACTATTTATTTTTCGCTATTAAGATGATACATTATAGACAATGAATATTCAAGGTTATACACAATATTTTTAGACATTTTTTTGCACTTTTTATGGAGGATATTATGATGAATGATTTAGACATATTAGAAACTTATACCAACATTATTAAGGAACAGACTTCCCTAGTACCAGACATAGCAATTATATTAGGTTCAGGTCTTAATTCTTTTGTAAATATGGTTAATATAGATGCTGAGATTTCCTACTCTTCTTTACCTGATTTTCCTACCTGCACTAACAAAATGCATAAAGGGCGTTTTATTATAGGAACTATAGAGAACAAAAATGTAATTATTGCAGATGGGAGATTACACTACTACGAAGGTTATACTCCTAAGCAGGTTATTATGCCTGTTCGTATAATGAAACTTCTAGGGGCAAAAACACTTGTTATTACAAATGCTGCCGGTGGAATAAATGAGAATTTTGAGCCAGGGGATTTTATGGTTATAAAAGACCAGATTTCTTCATTTGTACCTTCTCCATTACGTGGATATAACATTGACGAATTAGGACCTCGTTTTCCAGACTGTTCAAACATATACGACACTGACTTAAGAAATCTCCTTAAGGAATGTGCAGCTAATCTTAATATTCCTATAAAAGAAGGAGTTTATCTTCAAACTCAGGGGCCAAACTACGAAACTCCTGCAGAAATAAAAATGTACAAACTTCTTGGAGCTGATGCTGTGGGTATGAGCACCTCAATGGAGGCAATATGTGGAAGTCATTGTGGATTAAAAATTTGTGGGTTAAGTTGTATCACCAACAAAGCTGCCGGTCTTTCTGATAATAAACTTTCTGACCATGAGGTAATTGAAATAGCTTCAAAATCCGCTAACGATTTCTGCAGACTTTTGTTTGATTTCATAAAAAAATTAGATTAACAATAAAACAAAAACTTATTAAATATAAAAAATATAATAAGTTGAATAATATACTCTATAAATAATTGAAATAATATCCAAATAAAAATGAGTAAGGCTGTAAGCCGGGTTATGTCTTGGATAATCATCTATCTAGGCTAAATGTTGCCACTTAGCTCAAGCAACCTACCCGAAAGCTGGCGGGCAACCAATACTTTCTGCTCGGTCTTGCTTCGGATGGGGTTTACACTGACCTTTAATGTTACCATTAAAGCGGTAGTCTCTTACACTACCATTTCATCCTTACCATTGCTGGCGGTTTAATTTCTGTTGCACTTTCCTGGGAGTCACCTCCACCGGCCGTTAGCCGGCATCCTGCCCTGCGAAGCCCGGACTTTCCTCTCCTGCGTCCTTTCGGCAATAGCAGCAGCGATTATCTACCTTACTCACAATTATCTAAATTATCATACTTTAAAAATTAATTCAATACTTATCTAAACAGGAAATACACTTCCTCCAACAAATTCACTTAATATTGAATTACTTGGAACATTTTCTTTTGGTATTCCCAAAATATAATCTAAGAACTTAAGAAGTCTCTTTGCCTCTAAATATTCCTCTGTATCTTTTGGTACGCCAAACAATTTAGGTTCTGCAAAAACTTTTAACACTGATAATTCATAAACCATTGCAGAATTAAATATTGCATCGGCACTATCCTGAAATGGAAAAATATATTTTTCCTCTCCTAGTCTTACCTTGTTCCATCTTTCAATAGATGTTTTAGCTGATATATTTCTTGTTCTGCTGTCTCTTACAATTCTTCTAAGTAATCTTAAATCAGAAGAAGAAATTCTATTATGTTCATCAACATTTATAGGTGTTAATGCGCTAACTCCTATTCTATATTTTTTCTCTTCAGGAATACTGTAAGATAACTTGTCATTTAAACAGTGTATGCCCTCAATTATTAAAACCGAATCATCTGTGAGAGTTATTGTCTTTCCATTAAACTCTCTCTTTCCTGTTACGAAATTAAACTCGGGCATCTCTACTGTCTCACCATTTGCAAGCTTAGTTATATGGTCATTAAATAACTCAATATCAACAGCTTCTAAAGCTTCAAAATTAAGTTCACCATTTTCATCCTTTGGAGACTCTTCTCTGTTTACAAAATAGTTATCTGTAGATATTATTTGTGCCTGAAGTCCCTGCGCCATAAGCTGTATTGCAAGTCTATGAGCAAAAGAAGTTTTGCCTGAAGATGAAGGGCCTGCAATTAGCACAACCCTAGCTTCTTCCCTTGACGCAATATCTGATGCGATGTCTGCAATTTTCTTTTCCTGTAAAGCTTCCTGCATCATCATAATATCGTTAATTGAACCATCTACTATTTTGTCGTTAATTTCTCCTATTGTTGAAACACCTAACTTTTCCGCCCACTTTTCTGATTCCTCTAAAGCTTTGACAACTTTGTTTTGAGGTGTAAACTCTGGCACATGTTTTGGAGATTCTTTTACCGGCATTTGAAGTACAAAACCTTCGTTATATGGGATTAATTTATAATATTTAAGAATACCTGTAGAATATGCCATATAACCGTAAAAATAATCCTCAAAACCTTCCATTTTGTAAATTTTTACAGATGAAGCTCTTCTGTATTTAAACAAATTAACCTTATCCTTCATTCTGTATCTTTTAAACTTACTGATGGCTCTGCCTGTTGACATAACCTCTTTTGTTATAAGCATGTCACGCTTAGCCAGACTATCCATTTCAGTTTTTAATTTTCTTAAAAACTCGTTGTTAATCTGTATGCCACCATTTATTTTACAGTAATAGCCTTTGCTGACAGAATACTCTACCGAAATATCATCAAAGGCACTATGGTCTGCTATTTTGTAAAAGGCTTTTATCATCATAAAAACCATGCTTCTTCTATAACATTCCATACCAATATGATTTGCTGTTGTAATAAAAGATACCTTGCTGTTATCAATTAAAACTTTTGACAATTCACAAAGTTTTCCATTGCACACTGCAAGTATAATGTCATTTTCATAATAGTCACCAAAATCCTTTGCTATTTCGTACAAAGTGGTTCCGTCTTCATATTCGTATACAACATTTGAAATTTCCACATCAATCATAATATTTTCTACCTTCCTGATTCATTTCTAAAATTTCCTCAACCTTGTGCAAATTATCACTTTTTTCTTTTTTCATATTTTCTGCAATTTTAGAAAACTTTTTATACTCTTTTTCCAAATATTCTTTTAAAACAGGATTTCTATTTTCCAAAAGTAATTTGCCATATTCTAATTGAACTTTTGAATAATCATTTTCTGTTTTATCACATTTCAGAGCTTTTATTACCGTATAATATTTTCCAACATCAAATACCATGGCTTCATCAACAATCTGCCAGTTATTTTCTAACAGATATTTTCTTACCAAATCGACTCTTTTATGGGGAGATAGGACTAATTCTTTTATTCCTTTTATGCTCTTTCCATTTTCAAGTATTGATACAATCAAATCGCCACCCATACCGGCTATGACTGCGGTATCAATCATATTGTCCTTTAGCTTTTCCATGCCATTTGAAAGAATTGTTATTATTTTTCCCTCAAGACCTTTTTCCTTAATATGTTTGTTTGCAATGTCTAAAGGTCCCTGATTGATGTCCATGGCATACGCCTTATCTGTTATGTTTTCTTCCACCAGATAAATAGGCACATACCCATGGTCTGTGCCTATATCTGCAATTATATTTCCTTTTGTAACCATACCGGCTACTGTCTGTAATCTTTTTGATAACATATATTTTCCTAACTTAATGTAATGTGTATTTTTTGTAACATACTTTGTTCTTTTATAATATTCTGAAGGTCAGAAATATCTGTAGCGTTTCTTGCCCTGTAATCAAGACTTTCTTTTTTTATTTTATGAACAGCATCATTAATTGCTCTCTCCTGCTCATCAAGGCTTAAATTAGCCCTAATTGGAGAAACAAATAACTGGGCAACCTTCTTATGTTCTTCTTCATCTTCAAAATAATTCATTATCTGTGCAGGTTTTCCCTGGCCGCTCTCCATCTGTTCCCAAAACAGTGATGCCACCTTATTGTAAAAAGGGTCTACAAAATCTTTTGGCGAGATAACCTGAGCCACTTTCATAAACCAATTATTTTTATCAAGTAAATATGCCAGCAAAATTCTTTGAGCACTTATTGATGCATCTTCTTTCTTTGTCTGCATTGAAACTGCAGGCTCCTTTTCAACTTTTTCTTCTTTTCCAACATAAGTAAGACCAATCTTTTTAACTAATTTAGACAAACCTTCTTTTGGAATTTTGAAAATAGAACAAACAGAATCTAAATAATTGTCTCTTTCTATTTCGTCTTTAAATTCCAACAGCATTTCAGCTACCTGCTTGTGGAAAGCTGTTTTTTCCTGTGGATCATTTAAATTGTATTTCTTCTGTTCCTGCTCAACCTGGAATATAAAGAAATTAGTTGCATTCTTAATTCTTTCTTCGTAAGCATCCCTGCCTAATGCCTTTATAAACTCATCAGGATCTTTGTAGGGTTTCATGTTAAGAACTTTTATTGCAAGCCCTGCATCCCTTAAATAAGGAATTGCTCTTAATGCTGCCTTAATACCTGCCTCGTCACTGTCAAAAGTTAAAACAACTTCCTTGACGTATCTTTTTATTAAAGTTGCATGTCTTTGTGTAAAAGCTGTTCCAAGGGCTGCAACTGCATTGTTAAAACCTGCCTGATGTAAACTAATAACATCCATGTAGCCTTCACAAATTAAGAAATAATCTTTTCTGGAAGACCTGGCAACATTTAGTCCATAAAGGTTTCTGCTCTTATCAAAAACTTTGGTTTCCGGAGAATTTAAGTATTTTGGCTTTGCATCTCCCATAACTCTTCCACCAAAAGCAATAACCCTGTTATTTGCATCCATAATCGGAAACATTACACGATTCCAAAACTTGTCTGTAACACCTCTTTTTTCATCGTAAGTAAACAAGCCTGTTTCACGTAATTCATTATCATTATAGCCTTTTTTCTTTAAATACATATAGAGATTGTTACTGTATTTATCAGAATAGCCTAAGCCAAATTTGACAATAATCTCATCTGATAACTGACGTCCCTTTAAGTAATTATATGCAAGTTTTCCTCTGTCTGATTTTAGAAGATAGTGAAAATACTTGGCTGCTTCTGTGTTAATTTCTATTATTTTTGTTTTTAAATCTTTTTCTCTTCTCTGCTCTTTTGAGTATTCCATCTTCGGAAGTTCAACTCCGGCTCTATTAGCCAAAACTTCCATTGCCTCAATAAAGGTGTAATTTTCATATTTCATCAAAAAAGATATTACATTTCCACCTTCACCACATCCAAAACAATAATACATCTGTTTATTAGGAGACACAGAAAAAGAAGGTGATTTTTCGTTATGAAAAGGACAAAGTCCAAAATATGAGCTTCCCTTTTTTTGTAATTTTACATAATCACCTATTACTTCTACTATATCGTTTTCAGTTCTTACCTGCTCTATAATATCTTCTGAATAAAACAATTTTTCCTCCGTAAGCTATTTTAAAGTTCCCAAGACTTTGGAATAAATATTTTCTTAAAAGCAGCAACAGAATACTGGTCACTCATTCCTGCTATGTAATCACACACCACCTGCTCTTTGTTCTCACCTTTTTCATTAATAAGGTATTTATATTCAGGTGGTAAATATTCTATATTGTCTAAGTAATAATAAAATAGTTGTTTTAACATTTCTTTTACTTTTATTTCTTCTATTTTTGCAACCGGATTGGTATATACACTCTCAAACATATATTGTCTAAGCCCCATCATTGCTTCCTCTATCTCTTGGGACATTAATATATCCGGCTTATTATAACTATTCTTCACTATATCGTGAACTAAAGTGTTTAACCGTTCTTTTGTAGACTTTCCTAAAATCTCTGTATAAGCCTTAGGAATATCATTTTCAGTTATGATTTTGCCTCTTATGGCATCATCTATGTCGTGATTAATATAGGCAATCTTATCTGACAGTCTTACAACTTTGCCTTCTAAAGTATGTGGAGTACCTGACGTTCTGTGATTAAGCATTCCATCACGAACTTCTTTTGTAAGATTAAGTCCTAAACCATTATTTTCTAAAACTTCAACCACTCTGATACTTTGCTTTGCATGTGCAAAACCTAATGAACAGACTTTATTTAAAGTTCTCTCTCCTGCATGACCAAATGGTGTATGACCTAAATCATGTCCCAAAGCAATTGCTTCAGTTAAATCCTCATTTAAATCTAAGGACTTTGAAATAGTTCTTGCAATCTGAGACACTTCCAATGTGTGGGTTAATCTTGTTCTATAATGATCTCCCATTGGTGCCAGAAAAACCTGTGTTTTGTGTTTCAGTCTTCTAAAAGCCTTACAATGTATAATTCTGTCCCTATCTCTTTGATAGACAGTTCTTATGTCACATTGAGCCTCTTCTCTGTCCCTACCCATACTCTCACAGCTCTTCGCTGCGTAAAGACTTAAATATTCCATTTCCATTTTTTCATTTTTCTCTCTGATATTCATAATATACCTCCGAAAAATGTGCCATCCTTAAACAATACTTAATTTGAATCATTAAATTTCCGTTATAAGCCTGCTTGCCAAAAAATTCCCTAATTAATAGTAATTATACAACAAAAACACACTTTATAAAAGAGCTGCTTCAAAGCCTTAATAAAATCTTTTTCTCAAATTTTTCATCTTTTTTGTAAAAAATTGTTGACACACTTAAAAACACATGGTATTATATGTCTTGCGTTTGAAACGTATGCGGAAGTGTCGGAACTGGCAGACGAGCAAGACTAAGGATCTTGTGATCAATGCGATCGTGTGGGTTCAAGTCCCATCTTCCGCATTTTATTTTTTGTTACCTTGAGTTGTCAAGGTATTTTTTTTGTTTATTTTTAAGTATATTAACATATTTGTACTTGCTTTTATAAATATTTACTCTTGATATTTTCTCTAAAATGTAGTAAATATTTATATGAATCAAACACTAATATGCTTGGCAGCTATGGCGGAATTGGCATACGCGCATGATTCAGGTTCATGTCCATATTACCTTGGGTGTGGGTTCAAGTCCCACTAGCTGCATAATAAGAGTTGTTATTACTCAAAAAGCCACAGCTATTTTTTAGCTGTGGCTTTCGTTGTTTCTTCAATGTCATCCACTGTTTTACTAAATGCTTCTATTAAATCAGAAGATACAGTATACACATTATCGTCTCCCTTAACCATCATATAATAAAGCGTTGAATCATACGGATTGACACTTCCAAAATGAATTTCGTAGTTTTTACCATTTGAATCTGCTACAGTAATGTTATTTGTACTTCCTGTAATTTCTTCGTTCTTTTTGATAAAGCCATAATCCTTTATATCACTTGGACTGCTTATTTTATCAGAAGCATCAATTTCCACTAATTTTGATAGCATTTCAGAGTTTATTGTACTTCTGCTTACATTTACTGATGAATCACTTTCTATGGTCCATTTTCCACCATTATTTAAATACTTCTTAATGATACTTGCTTCGTCTTTCTTAACCATTTTAATTGTGTCATCTGATAATGTATATAAAGATATTGATGTCATATCAATACTTGCCCAGGCTTCATTAGATGTAACAACTCCGGCAAGTAAATTAACAAAAATCGTAATAACAACTATAATTGCTATAAAGCTGCCGCTGAAGTTTCGTTTCAATCAATAATGTTATTGTATTGTTCTTTTGTGTTAATAATTGGAATATTCTGTGTTCAAAATATGGGGAGCAACATTTTTCCATTCGTGCAAGCATGCATCCATAGTGGAACGTTTTTTGTGTAATAAGAAATTCTGAAGGAATTTCTTATTACACAAAAAAGAAGACCTTTCGGTCTTCTTTTTATAAGAATAATAAAACTTATGCTAATTTTTCTTTAGCTACGTCTACTAATTTTGCAAATCCTTCTGCATCATTAACAGCCATTTCAGCTAACATTTTTCTGTTCATTTCAACTCCAGCAAGCTTAAGTCCATACATGAACTTGCTGTATGAAAGACCATTGATTCTAGCTGCAGCATTGATTCTTGCAATCCATAACTGTCTGAACTGTCTCTTTCTCTGCTTTCTACCTGCGTATGAGCTTGTTAATGCTCTCATAACAGACTGCTTAGCTACTCTGTACTGTTTTGATCTAGCTCCTCTATAACCTTTAGCTAGCTTTAATACTCTATTATGTTTCTTTTTAGCGTTCATTCCGCCTTTAATTCTTGCCATTTCTTCTTCCTCCTACTTCAGATTATAAATAAGGTAAAATCTTCTTCATATTCTTTACATTTGTAGCATCAGTTGTTGTTGCTTTTCTAAGATTTCTCTTTCTCTTAGCTGTCTTCTTTGTTAAGATATGTGATTTGTAAGCTTTATTTCTTTTAAGCTTTCCTGTTCCTGTCTTTTTAAAACGTTTTGCAGCTGCTCTGTTTGTCTTAATTTTTGGCATGATTAATTCCTCCTTAAATATGTTAAAAGCTTAACGCTTTTTTTCTAAAAACATTGTCATGTTTCTGCCTTCAAGTTTTGCCGCCTTGCTTACCTGAGCAATATCCTCAAGCATCTTTGCAAAGTCGTCTAAAACATGTGCACTACTACCTATATGAGCCATTTCTCTTCCTCTAAAGCGTAAAGTTACTTTGACCTTATCACCTTTTGTGATAAATTTTCTAGCATTGTTTGCCTTAGTCTTTAAATCATTCATTTCAACGTTTGGTGAAAGTCTGATTTCCTTAGTTTCAACAACATGCTGTTTCTTTTTTGCTTCTTTTTCTCTCTTCTGTTGCTCATATCTGAACTTACCATAGTCCATGATTTTGCATACAGGAGGTTTCGCCTTTGGAGCAATTTTGATGAGATCAAGTTCTGCTTCGTCAGCTAACTTCTGAGCATCCCTGGCAGACATAACTCCCAACTGTTCTCCATCTGTTCCAATTACGCGGACTTCTCTGTCTCTAATCTGTCCGTTGATCATTAACTCGCTAATAGTATTGCACCTCCATAAATAATTCTTTATGATAGCAGACTATCAAAAAAGTGGATAATCTGCACAGACTATCCACTAAATAATTTCAAAATTAATATTAAACCTCGATTCGCCTTTGCGTCTGGGTGAGAGTGGATAACTCTGCTTTCTTTTCTCAACAGACAATATGTTATCATTTATGAATAACATTGTCAACAACTTTTTAAAAAAATTACAACTTTTATGAAAATTCTAACTTTTTAGATATTTCTAATTAATTTACAATTTCCAAAATTTATATTTTTTATTTTACCTGACCTAGATTATAGCACTATTTATCAAAAAATTATAGGTAAAACATTATAGAAATAATCTTTTTAAAATATTTTTTTAACTTAGCAGGTACATTCAAAACTACAACATTCTGTCTGGCTCTGGTGTGTTGCACCATTTCCATCAATTGTAATTTCCTTTGCGTGACACATACAATTATCATTATAAGTGCAATGTACCGCATCGCATTTTACGTCCATTTTTGTTTCTGGACCGCAGTTACAATGCTCAACTGTATTTGTCATACTGTTAGTTTTTTCTCTAAAATCTTCACAATATGTGGCATCCATAATTGTGGCATCTGTACCTCCAATTTGTATACCATCCTTGCAGCATTTTGAACTTTTGTTAAAATAACAATTTTTAACATCACAATTTAAAACAGTCATAAAAAACCTCCATACTATTTATTTTCGGAAAACCGATTATTAATAGTATGGAGATTTCTTTTACTTCTATTCAAAAAGCCTAAATACTTTTTTTAACAAAAATCTTATTTTTCTATTTTTGTTTATTATTTTTGATTTTCTTTGTGCTCTTCTTTTCTGATTTCTTTTGTATCAATTTCCTTGCAAATCTGATTAATGAAATCATCAAGAGGTTTTACACCTTCATCGCCTGCAAATCTGCTTCTTACTGAAACAGTACCGTCTTCTTCTTCCTGCTGTCCAACAACTAACATGTATGGAAGTTTATCAAGACGTGCTTCACGAATCTTGTAACCAATCTTTTCTGAACGTGAATCTACAGTTACATCTACATGTCTTTCCTTTAATGCCTTTGCTACTGACTGAGCATATTCTTCATATTTTTCTGAAATAGGAAGAACTCTTACCTGTTCAGGGCATAACCATGTTGGGAACTTACCTGCATATTTTTCAATTAACCATGCTAAAGTTCTTTCATAACATCCCATAGATGTTCTGTGAATAATGTATGGTCTAACTTTTTCACCGTTCTGATCTACATAGTACATATCAAACTGTTCAGCTAATAAAGCATCCCACTGAATTGTAATCATTGTATCTTCTTTTCCGTATACATTCTTTGCATTAATATCTACCTTAGGTCCATAGAAAGCTGCTTCTCCAACGTCTTCTGTGTAGTTTATACCAAGTTCGTCTAAGATATTTCTAATATCCTGTTCTGTTTCATTCCAAACATCTGCATCACCAATATATTTTTCTTTGTTTTCAGGGTCCCATTTTGAAAGATGATATGTTACATCCTCCTCAACACCTAATATTTCCAAACAATATTTTGCAAGTGCAAGGCATCCCTTAAACTCTTCTACCATCTGATCAGGACGTACAATCAAATGTCCTTCTGAAATTGTAAACTGACGTACACGAGTCAAACCATGCATTTCACCTGAATCTTCATTTCTGAACAATGTAGATGTTTCACTATATCTACATGGTAAATCTCTGTATGATTTCTGACTTGCCTTATATACATAATACTGGAATGGACATGTCATAGGACGAAGGGCTAATACTTCTTTATCATTATCCTTATCACCTAATACAAACATACCGTCTGTGTAATGATCCCAATGTCCTGAAATCTTATATAAATCTGACTTAGCCATAAGTGGAGTCTTTGTTCTAATGTAACCCCATTCGTTGTCCTCTAAGTCTTCAATCCATCTCTGCATTTTCTGAATCATCTTTGCCCCCTTTGGAAGTAACAAAGGTAATCCCTGACCAATAACATCTACAGTTGTAAATAATTCCATTTCACGACCAAGCTTGTTATGATCTCTGTTTTTCTGGTCTTCTAACATTTCAAGATATTCATTTAAAGCATCTTTGTTGTCAAATGCTGTTCCATAAATTCTCTGAAGTCTTGCCTTATCTGAATCACCTCTCCAATACGCCATTGATGACGATGTAAGTTTAAACGCTTTAATTGGCTTTGTGCTCATAAGATGTGGTCCTGCACAAAGGTCTACAAACTCACCCTGACTATAAAATGAAATTGTTGAATCTTCAGGTAAATCTTTAATTAACTCTACCTTGTATGGTTCATTTCTATCTTCCATATATTTAATTGCATCTTCTCTTGGAAGTGTAAATCTTTCAAGTCTTGCTCCTGACTTGATAATTTTCTTCATTTCTTTTTCGATTTTATCTAAATCTTCTCTTGAAAATGGTTCACTGTCAAAATCATAATAGAAACCATCATCAATTGAAGGTCCAATTGCTAATTTAGCTTCAGGGAAAAGATTTTTAACAGCTTCTGCTAATACATGTGATGCTGTATGTCTATAAGCAGCCTTACCTGCTTCATCTTTAAATGTTAAAATATTTAATGTACAGTCCTTGTCAATAGTTGTTCTTAAATCTACAACTTCTCCATCTACTTCTCCTGCACATGCAGCTCTTCCTAATCCTCCTGCAATATCAAAAGCTATATCGTTTACTGTCATTGCTTCTGAATATTCTCTTACTGATCCATCTTTTAATGTAATTTTCATGTTTCCTACTTATGGCCTTGCCATATTTCTCCTTTCTGTTTTGACGTAAAACATAAACATTTTTTCAAAAAGAAAAGTCCCTGTTTATGTTTCCATAAACAGGGACGTATTATACGCGGTTCCACCCTGATTGCTTTCAAAACAAAAGCCTCTCATTTTGACTATAACGGAGTCACCGGGCTTGATTAGAGCCACTCCAAGGTAGTCTTCAATTATCTTTCTGTAAGATGTTTCCAGCCAAGACATCTCTCTCTGTAACCCTCCGGATAACCTACTGTCCTCTTCAACGTTTTGTTTAGTATAAGTATCTTCCTTTGATACCCTCTACTTTTCTCATTATAACATTCATTAATAGGTTGTCAAGAAAAGTTTTTATTATTTTTCAAAAATCTTTTTCTTTGTTTTTTCTTTATAGAAAAATCTCTTTCCACGACTTTTTAACATTAATTTTGGCAGGCTTTTACACCTGCCAAAATCAATACATATTACCAATACCCTTTGAATTTTAAGAATTTCCGATGATTTTCATATTACATAAAATTATTTTCTTACTTTATAAGAATATTTAATTTTTGCATTTTTGAAAACGTAATTCTGTGCTTTATCTAATAAAACAACTTCTTTGATTTCCTCTTTAGTATAAAGCTTTTTCATCTCTTCTACACTATCCAAATTTGCATCTGCGTATGAATTTTCGTACTGTTCTTCAATTTCGTCGTTACTAGCAGTTAATTTTAAGTCCTTTACAAGTTGCCACATTAATAATTCAGACTTTAATTCTGTCTTATAATTCTCCTGCATAGTCTTATCATCTAATCCTTCTCTTTTCTTGTATTCTTCAAGAGAAAGGCTTTCATATTCAGCCTGAGCTTCTGCATCACCATTCATTGAATCAATTACTTCCTGCTGTAATTTTGATGGAATAGCTTTCAAATTAACTTTTTCCAAAGCCTTCTGCCATAATTCCGGCTTGATAATTTCTTCTTTGATGTATTCCAAAATCCATTCGTTGTATTCTTTTACAGTTGAAATTCCACGTTCTTCGTAATAATTGTCTTTTACCCATTTATCAGTAATTTTGTTTCTTGTCAACTTATTAACTGATGTAATTTTCAACTTAAATACAACTGTTTTACTGTTATAATCTTTATTTGCTAACGAAAAATCATTAACTTCCTTATTATTTTTTACTTCAACAGTAACTGTTTCGCCACTCTTATGACCTGTAAGTTTGTCTGAAAAAGTCTTTGTAAGTCCTTCATTTGAACTTAAAATATTAATATCCTGCTCTTCTCCTGACAAATCATCTACTTTCTTGTTGTCAACATAAGCTACTCTGTTATATTCTACCTGATCAGTTTCTTTTGCAGCTCTATTAACAACTTCATATTCATCTGTATCTTCATATACAGATTCATCCCACATGTCCTGTGTTAATTCATATGTAAGCCCCTTAACATCGCCAACTGAAATGTAATCTTCAGTTTTTATTCCAAGGTCCTTATCCACATCTGACTTTGGTTTCATAACCTTTGCCCAATAAACAACAACTGCAAAAACAATAAGAATAACAACAATTATACCAGGTACCAACAATCTTTTAGATATAGGTTTCTTTTCTACCTGTTCAGTTTCTGCTGTTTTCACTTTTAATGTTTTTTTCTTTTCTGTTGTAGTATTTTCGTTATTAACAATTTCATCTTTTTTTTCGTTCTTGTTTTCCACCGTCTTCTCTCCTTTATGCATAATAAAAAAGAATCTTTATTATAAAGATTCTTTTTTATTCTATCACATATTTAAAAAATAATATACGTTTTTATTAATTTTCTGTTGTGTAGTTTGGTGCTTCCTTTGTAATATGAATGTCATGTGGATGACTTTCTTTCAATGAAGCTGCTGAAATCTTAACAAACTTACCTGTTTCTTTTAAAGTTTCAACATCCTTTGCACCACAATATCCCATACCTGAACGAAGTCCACCCATAAGCTGGAATACTGTATCTTCAATACTTCCCTTATAAGCAACACGGCCTTCAACACCTTCAGGTACAAGTTTCTTTGCATTAGACTGGAAATATCTGTCTTTGCTACCATTTTCCATAGCAGCGATACTTCCCATTCCTCTATATACTTTGTATTTACGTCCCTGGAATATTTCAAAGTCTCCAGGTGCTTCATCACAACCTGCAAACATTGAACCCATCATACAAACGCTACCACCTGCAGCGATTGCCTTAACAATGTCACCTGAGAACTTAATACCACCATCAGCGATAATTGGAACACCATATTCCTTAGCTGCTTCATAACAATCCATAATTGCTGTAACCTGTGGTACACCAATACCTGCAACTACACGAGTTGTGCAAATTGAGCCAGGTCCGATACCAACCTTAACTGCATCAGCTCCTGCTTCAATAAGATCTCTTGTAGCAGCACCTGTTGCAACGTTTCCTGCAATTACCTGTAAATCAGGGAATTCTGATTTAATCATCTTTAATGTTTTGAAAATATTTGCTGAATGACCATGAGCTGAGTCAATTACAACAACGTCAACCTTAGCGTCAACTAAAGCTCTAACTCTATCCATAACGTTTGCAGTGATACCTACAGCAGCCCCACAAAGTAATCTTCCCTGTGCATCTTTTGCTGATAAAGGATACTTAATCTGCTTTTCAATATCTTTAATTGTAATTAAACCAACTAAGTTAAAATCATCATCTACTAATGGTAATTTTTCTTTTCTTGATTTTGCCAAAATTGCCTTTGCTTCTTCAAGAGTTACTCCGGCCTTTGCTGTAATAAGACCTTCTGTTGTCATTGAATCCTTAATAAGCTTTGTTTCATCTGTTTCAAATTTAAGATCACGGTTAGTAATAATACCTACTAACTTCTTTCCTACTACAATTGGAACACCTGAAATTCTGAATTTTGCCATTAATTCATTTGCATCCTTTAGTGTATGTTCTGGGGATAAATAGAACGGATCAGTGATGACACCGTTTTCAGAACGTTTAACCTTATCTACCTCATCTGCCTGCTGTTCAATAGTCATATTCTTATGAATGATACCAATTCCACCTTGTCTCGCCATTGCAATTGCCATTCTGTGTTCTGTAACTGTGTCCATTCCGGCACTCATCATAGGAATGTTTAATTTGATCTTCTTTGTTAAATGTGTAGATAAATCTACCATATTAGGTGTCACTTCTGAATACTGTGGTACCAAAAGCACATCATCAAATGTAATTCCTTCGCCAATAATTTTACCCACTGATTCTTTCCTCCTTATTCTATCGTATAATTAAATTAAAGCGCAAATTTCTTCACGCTATTTTAACGAAAATAGTAACATAAAAAAGAGACATCGTCAATGACCATATCTCTTTTTCCTGACATTTTTTATTATTTTTTGCACGCATAAAAATTAAATGTTTATACGTTTTTTACAACAATATTAGGCCTGCAGTGATATAGTGCATCAATTACTTTTTCATTAGGTTCAATAACAACTTTAGTTTTTCCATCGTTATTACTAATAATCATGGCATATACACCTTCACTTTTTCTTCCTGTTGAATAATCTTTTACGATTGCATTCATGGAACCTCTTATAACCTGCTCTGAATTAATTGGTGCAATTACTTCTGCATCCTTAATTTCATAATTTGCAATGTTTTTTCTTTTTCTCTGGCCCATTATCTTATCAACAGAAAATTCTCCATTTACCAAAGAATATTCATATTCAATGCTTGTATAGCACCATAACATGTATTCTCCGTATATAAGCAATATTTCAATTGTAAAAGCAAGAATTCCTAAGTTAAACATAAGCATTAAAAGAAATGCCATTATTAAAACAATAATAGAAAATACTCGCATTAAAACAACAGAAATACCTGTTTTTCTTTTTACAATCTGTTCTACAAAAATCTCGTCCATACTTTGTCCTTTCTATTCTACAGAAACAATGTAGTAATATACAGGCTGACCACCTGGATATACTTCTACTTCCAAGTCAGGAAGTTCTTCTGTTATTTTTGAAGCAAGGACATCAGCATCTTCTTTTGTTATGCCTTCACCAAAGTAAATGCTAACGATTTCAGAATCCTCATCCTGCATTTCCTTAATCATGTCAACTGTTGTTGCCACAATATCTTCGCCAACTGCAAGCATTCCTTCATCGCCAATACCCATAATATTGCCTTCTCTAATTTCTTTATCATCAATTACTGTATCTCTTACAGCGTATGTTACTTCGCCTGTCTTAACATATGACATACTGTCAATCATGGCTTCTTTGTTTTCTTCCGGTGAACAGTCATCTACAAAACCAATCATGGCTGAAATTCCCTGAGGAATTGTCTTTGATGGAATTACAATTAAATTCTTATCTTCAACTAAACTTTCTGCCTGATTTGCTGCAAGAATAATGTTCTTGTTATTTGGAAGAACAAAAATATTTTCTGCATTAACTTCATTTACCGCATTTAAAATATCTTCTGTACTTGGATTCATTGTCTGACCACCTGAAATAATATAGTCAACATTTAATCCCTTAAATATTTCATCTAAACCTTCACCTACTGATACCGCAATAAAACCATATTTTTTCTTAGGTTCATTCTTTTTAGCTCCTGCTTCTTCCTGCTTCTGCTTTTCTGCCATCTTTTCAGCATTCTTAATGAGTCTTTCATGATGTTCTTCTCTCATATTATCAATCTTCATTCTTGATAATGAACCGTATGTTAAAGCTCTTGTGAAAGCCTCACCCGGCTGATTTGTATGAACATGAACCTTTACAATCTCATCATCTGCTACAAGAACAATTGAATCTCCAATTGACTCTAAGAAATCCTTAAATAATTTCTCTTCTTTATCATCCATTGGCTTGTCTAAATTAATAATAAATTCAGTACAATATCCAAACTTAATATCTGCTTCGTCCATTGGTAAATCGTCTGTAGATACTGAAGTTGATGAAGCTTTTGATACATTCTCAAGTGTATAATCAACTTCTTTTCCTAAGAAAGCATCATATGCTCCCTGTAAAACAACCATAAGTCCCTGTCCGCCTGAGTCAACCACTCCTGCCTGTTTCAGTACAGGTAGCATTTCAGGTGTCTGACTTAAAACATATTCACCATGTTTTATGATTTCGTCAATTACAACTGTTAAATCGTCGCTTTGACCTAGCATCTCACAAGCTTTGTCTGACATTCCTTTTGCTACAGTTAAAATTGTTCCTTCTTTTGGTTTCATGACAGCCTTATATGCTGTTTCAACCGCTCTTACACATGCCTTTGATAAAATCTCAACGTTAATTTCATCATATTTCTTGATTTCTCTTGTAAAACCTCTGAAAAGCTGTGATAAAATTACACCTGAGTTTCCTCTTGCTCCTCTAAGAGAACCTGTAGAAATAGCCTTTGCTACTGTTTCCATTGTTGGGTCAGCAATTGCACCAACTTCATTAGCAGCTGACATTATTGTAAGTGTCATATTAGTTCCAGTGTCTCCATCAGGAACAGGAAATACATTTAATTCGTTAATCCATTCTTTCTTTGCTTCAAGATTCTTTGCACCTGCAATAAACATTTTTTGTAGCATCTGTGCGTCAATTACATTAATTTCCAAAACTTTATCCTCCTAAGCATAAGACACATTAGTCAATTGTTCTTACACCTTCAACATAAATATTTACTTTCTTTACAGTCATTCCTGTAAATTCTTCTATTTTATATTTTACACTTGAAATAATATTTTCTGCTATTGTTGCAATATTAACACCATAAGCAACAATAATATGAAAATCTATTGTTATTTCGTTATTTTCATCTATAACAACATTAATTCCTTTTGTAGAGCTGTCTCTCTTTAATAATCTAACAATTCCGTCTTTTACACTAACCATAGCCATACCAACAATGCCAAAACATTCATAAGCTGTTTCACCGGCATACTTTGCAATAACTTCCTGGCTGATTAATATTTGTCCCATGTCAGTATTCATCTTACCCTTCATATGTTATCCTCCTTTACAAGTGTATTTGCATACTTGCTTACACAGTTACGGATATTATACCCTTTTTGGTATAAAAAGACAAGAAAAAAGACACTACTAAATGCAGCGTCTTTTTATCTAATAACATATACTATGCTCTTTCTACTTTTCCTGATTTTAAACAAGATGTGCAAACGTACATTTTCTTTGCTCCGCCTTCAGTCTTAACTTTAACAGACTTTACGTTTGACTTCCACATTTTATTAGACTTTCTATGTGAATGACTCACTGCGTTTCCAAAATGAGCACCCTTACCGCAAATACTACATTTAGCCATAATAGCACCTCCCTTGTATAAATTAAGTCGAACCTTCTTCGACCTGACACAAAGGCTATCTTAACAGACTATTCAAAAAATTGCAAGCACTTTCGCATATTTTTTCTTTAGCCAAGCACTTCTTTGGCAATATCGGCGCTCATTTTCGCATCTTTTGCATAATAATCAGCCCCAATTTTCATTGCATAATCTTCTGTTAAAACAGCTCCTCCTACCATTATCTTACAATCAACATTGTTGTGGTGTAATAATTTAATAGTATCTTCCATAGAACCTAATGTAGTTGTCATCAAAGCTGACAGACCAACTAATTTAACATCATTTTCTACGGTAGCTTTCAAAACTGCTTCAGGATCCACGTCCCTGCCTAAATCAAGAACATCAAATCCATAGTTTTCTAAAATTACTTTTACGATATTTTTTCCAATATCATGTATATCACCTTTTACAGTGGCAATAACAATCTTTCCTTTGGATTCTGATGCTGCCCCCTTATTTGCCATAAACGTTTTTATTTCCTCAAAACATTCCTTGGCAACATCAGCAGCTAAAATTAACTGTGGCAGGAAAATCTTTCCCTTCTCAAACTTATCACCAATTACATCAAGTGCAGGAATAAGCATTTCATTAATAATTATCATTGAATCCTGTGTTTCAAGATATTTTTTAGTTAATTGTCTGCCATCGCTTTTCATTCCTGTTTCCATTGCGTGTAGAATAGCTTTTGCCTCATCAGACTTTAAGTTATTATTTCCCTGTGAAGTTGCTGTCTGAGCAACAGCTCCTGACTTTGCACCGGCAGATGTTTCAGGTTCATGAGTATTTGAATACTCAATAAAATCCATTGAGTTTTTATCAATGTTTGCAAGAACTTTATACGACTTAACAGCCCAAACCATAGATGATACATTAGGGTTAATAATTGGCAAATCAAGTCCGCTGTGAAGTGCCATTGTTAAGAAATATTTATTTATGATTTCTCTGTTTGGAAGACCAAAGGAAATATTCGATACTCCAAGAACTGTTCTTAACCCTAATTTATTTTTTACAATGTTAAGGGCTTCAAGAGTTTCAAAGCATGCTTTCTGCTCTGCTGAAACTGTTAAAGTTAAACAGTCAATAATTATATCCTCTTTTGGTATACCATAAGACATTGCTCTATTCATTATTTTTTCAGCAATGGCTACTCTTCCTTCTGCACTGTCTGGTATACCATTTTCGTCCAATGCAAGTCCAATAACTGCAGCTCCGTATTTTGCTACTACAGGTAAAATCGTATCTAAAACTGCATCTTCCCCGTTTACGGAGTTAATAATCGGCTTACCATTATAAACTCTAAGTGCAGCCTCAATTACTTCAGGTTTTGTGGAGTCAATCTGTAAAGGAACGTCAACAATGCCCTGCAACGCCTTTACAGTCTTTATCATCATTTCCTTTTCATCAATTTCAGGTAAACCTACATTTACATCTAAAATTTCTGCCCCTGCTTCTACCTGTTCTATTGCCTGCCCAAGAATGTAATCCATATCATCTTCTATAAGCGCCTGTTTAAATCTTTTCTTACCTGTTGGATTAATTCTTTCACCTACAATACGAGGCTGGTCCACTATAACTGTCTTTGTTGGAGAACATACTGCAAGGTGCTTCTTTGTATTATTTTCGTTAAAAGCCCCTTCTTTTCCTGCTTCAACAAGCATTGCATTAACTGCTCTAATATAATCAGGCTTTGTACCACAACAGCCACCTAAGGTTCTAACACCGTATTTAAGCATTTCTCTGTATATGGATGCGAACTCGTCTGCATCAACATCGTATGTGTTTGTTACAGGATCAGGCAAGCCAGCATTTGCTTTTACAACAATTGGTAAACTTGTCCACTTAGATATTTCCTCAACAATAGGAATTAAGTCTTTTGGTCCCAAAGAGCAGTTTACACCCATTGCATCTACGCCCAAACCTTCCAGTGTAAGACACATGGCCGAAACTGAACAACCTGTGAATGTACGTTTATTTTCTTCAAATGTCATTGTTGTAATAACAGGCAGATTAGAATTTTCTTTTGCAGCTAAAACCGCTGCCTTTGTTTCCAATAAGTCAGTCATTGTTTCAATAACAATAATATCTGCATCTTTTGCCGCAACAACTTCTTCTTTGAAAATATCATAAGCCTCTTCAAAAGAAAGATTTCCTGTTGGTTCTAAAAGTTGTCCAATAGGTCCCATATCTAAGGCAACCATTGCATCTGTTCCTTTTGCTGCTTCCTTTGCATTGGCAATGGCAGCATTTATTAACTCATCAACAGTGTAACCTGTATTTTTCATTTTGTAACGGTTGGCACCAAATGTATTAGCATATACAACATCTGCTCCCGCCTCTATATATTGCTTATGAATATCTACAATCCAATCACTTTTTGTTATATTTAAAGTTTCTGGAACAGTTCCTAATTCCATTCCTTTTTGCTGAAGCATTGTTCCCATTGCTCCATCTAATACAACATAATTTTTGTCAAATAATTTATTGTTCATTTATAGATTATCTCCTGTTTTTACTTGGGTGTTATTTTAATCTTTATTTAACTACAGGTAGTACCCTGTTTTCTAAACTGACATTTATCCTTAAAATTACAGAAATCACAATTCTTTTTGCTTGAAACTTTTAAATTATGTCCCAAACCTATAACACATGTAACAGACTTAGTTGGCGTAAGCATCATGCTACTGTTTACACACACACCGATTCTTTTAGGTGCATCCAATATATCCAAAAACTGTCCCTGCAATTCAAGTGGAAAATCTCCATATCCCAGGCCAAATCTCCACGTATGCTCGTATTCTTTAAAATCTTTTAATATAATTTCTTCTGCCTTGTCACATACCTGTTCAATTACTGCAGAAGCCAAACTGTCTGTAACCATTGCCTCTGCCATACTTACAATCTGCTTTTTTCTAATTAAAGAATCCACTCCGCCTGATAAGGTTGCACACATAAAAACCGCCTTTTCGCAGTTTTCTAAATGTTTCTTAATTGAATTGCCCTTTAATTCAAAATTAGTACCTTCTACCATGCCATCAGCAATAGGGAAAACCTTGTATATAAATTTCCCCTCCATGTTTGCTTTTAATTCTTTTGCACATTTTGAAAGCATCTTCTCTGTCTGTTCATCAGGCTTGTTATTTCCATATCCTAAATATCTTAAAGCTTCACCAAAATTAACATTGTCAATTTCAATAATTCTCTGACCATTCATTTAACCAACTTGTCCTTTTTATTTATTCTTTACAAGATTAGTCACACTGTCACTAATTCTTTTTGCCACATAAGGATCGTTCATTGTATAAATGTGAACACCGTCCACACCATTGGCAACAAGGTCAACAATCTGGTCAATAGCGTATGATATACCGGCATCACGCATTGCAACCGGGTCATCTCCAAACCTCTGTAAAACCTTAGATAATTTGGCTGGTATGCTGGCACCACACATTGAAACCATTCTTTCAATCTGTTTTTTATTTGTAACAGGCATAATTCCTGCTTCAACAGGAACATCAATTCCTGCAACTCTTACTTTTTCAATAAAATCATAGAAAACATTGTTATCAAAGAATAACTGAGAAATCAAATGATCTGCACCTGCTTCTACTTTGATTTTTAAATTTTTAATATCTTCTACAATATTTGCTGCTTCCTGATGTGTTTCCGGATAACAGGCACCTGAAACATGAAAGCCCATATTTTTTGACATAATATATTCTGTTAAATCAGATGCGTATTTAAAATCATGTTTTACTTCATAATCAGGATTAGCGTCACCACGTAATGCCAAAATATTCTTAACACCTTTTTCATTTAAGTCATTTAAAATTCTGTCAATATCTGCTTTGGAATTATATAAGCATGATAAATGAGCAATTGTTTCTGTGTTCAATTCATTTTTGATTTTTGCACATAAATCAACTGTTGTTGCCTTGGCAATTCCTGAGCCGCCGGCACCATATGTTACACTAATAAAATCAGGGTTTAAATCCTTTAATTCTCTTAATGTATTGTACACTGTTTCTACTCCACTTTCTTTCTTAGGTGGGAACACCTCAAAAGAAAACACTGTTTTTTTCTTAAAAATATCTGCTATATTCATCTTATTTTCACTTTCCTTATTTGCATTTTTCTAACTTATCTATTTATATTAGTTTTATTTAATTCCTGCAATTGTATTAGTTCTAATTATATTAATTTTCATATCATACCAATATATTTCAATACATTACTTTTATTAACACATTAATTTTTGCAAAACAAATTAAATCCAACTATTAAACACGTAATAATAATGCATACCGCAAAGAACGTACTCTCTATAAGCATAGAGAAAATCATTCCCACTGCAAACCAAAATAACGCAAATCCAAATAACCTATGCATACAACTCCTGTTTTATCTTCCTGTTTTACTAACAGTATATGCATGTATTATATTTTATTTGCTACTATTCCTTTTATTTAATGTAATCCCTATTCAACTACATCTTCATCATCAATAGTGTCATCTTCTTTGTTTGTAAACTTGTTTACAATATCAGGTACCATGTCAATTATTCTTGCAAAGCCATCCTGATCCTTAACACTTATAAGTTTTGATGAGCCATCCTTTATAACTAAAACAGCACTTGGTGTAATCTTACCGCCAACACCGCCTGTTCCATTATCGCCTTTTGAAAATGTACCTAGTGCCATTCCAAAAGATACATCTGCCATTGGTAAAATTATAGTTTCACCAATTACAATTGGTTCTCCAACCACAGACTTAGTTGTTATAAAATTTTCCATTGCCTTAAGCAAATCTTCTGAATTTTTCTTATTATCAGCCATAATCAAAGCCTCCTTATACTAACCGATTTTTTTAATTATACGGTGAATTTCTTTATTAAAATAAAATCTCAAGCCGTAATAAAGAACAACACCTAACATTATATGTCCACTTAATTTAACATTTCCATTAAATATTTCATTTTGAAAATCCGGTGTGATTTTTATTTTTTTAGGATTCACATTAAAAACCGAATAGCCCATGGCTATATAGCCTAATGTCTTTCCTGTTAAATCAGGACTTTCAAAACCAATTTCGATATTTCCTTTTATTTTTTTAGGAAAAATATGCCTTAATGTTTTTATAATAATTTCTTTTCCAAACTTAAATGCTTTTTTAGTAGTTGGACTGTTTATAAATGCCTTTACGGCTCTTACCTTCGCGCATTTTTCTTTGAATTTGGAATAAATATTCTTTATATTTTTTCTAGCACCAAGTATAAAACCTTTTATATCTTTAATTTTTTCTTTCAGAAAATTAAAGATATAGTTTATATTAATGTGCGTTTTTTTTCGTTCTTTATTATCTGATTCTTGTTTTTTCTCAATTAAGCGATTTGTTTCTTCTGTTTTTCCGATATCTTCTGAAATTTTCTGTTCAAATGTTTTTTCAGAATTTGTATTTTCAGAATCATTTTTATTATTGCCCTGAGTTTTTTGTTGTTTTAATTCTGTAGTCTCACAACTTTCTAATACTTTTTTGTCAGAAGTATCTTTTAATGAATCCTGTTTTTGTGAACCCTGTTTCTTCAAATCAGTTTTCTCAGATTTATCTTTTTTATCTTTTTTTTGCTTTTTTTTCAAAAAATCAATTGGCACAAAAAATATTCTAAGTTTTGATACCTTACCATCATTGCTGATTACTCCCCTGTAACTTACAAAACGAAGTAACCAGTGAGCTTTTATAGATAATTGATAATCTTTGTCAGATTTACTTCCCTGAATCTTATATGCGATAGGATAAAACAGGATTAACAAAGCCAGCGCAATAATCACCAGCAAAAGTATTCCAATTATTTTTAATATTAATAAAAAAATATGTAACATAGGCTAATTCATTTGCTCCATAATATATTTCTTAACATTTACATTTCCTGTTTTTTCAAGGCATTCCATTATAATAAGTGTCATCATGTCAAGTGCCTCTTCCCTACCTTTTGCAATTCCAATTACAACCATATCAGACTTATGATACCATTTTTGAATCAAAACATTGGAAGGATATATCTCCAATGTATCATAATCATTTCTTGGCAGAGTGATTACATATGTATCAACCATTGGTTTTCTATTTTCAATTTTTCTTATAACCTTTCTTTTTTTGTCTAAAAGATTATATCCTACATATAAATCCTCATACCAAATCATAATTATCCTGCCATTATTCCGTTAATAATTTCTATACAAGCCAGTTTTTCTGCCTTATCGTTGCAAATTGACAAGGTATTATATATATAATCCTGCAATTCGCTTATGTTATTAAAGAAGATTGGAAGTTCACTTAAAGCCTGTGCCATAACTGCCCTTGTAATCATTTTATCTGTATCTTTAAATAATTCTCTGTAGTCGTTTATTAACTGTTCTTTTTGGTTTTCTAAATAAGCTTCATCAACCACATCGTTGTTTTCTACCTTATCAAGTTTTACAAACATACTGTCAGAGTTTAGTTTAGGAAGCTTAAATACAATATTATATTCTTCCACCAAATCTAACTGTTTAATCTTGTCTGCGTAACTTTCTTTTATCTGGTCTGTTATGTCATAAGCTGAAAGATGCGGATATATTTTCTCCTGTTCACCTTCAAGCATAACAAACATGTCCTCTATTTCCTCAAGTGATTTTGAAGAAAATTTATTTAAAAATAACAAGTTGGTATTTTTTATTATTTCATCACAGCCTTTTACAACATTGTCCTCTTCTTTTTCATCATTAGTATATAAAATTAATAAAAGGTCATTTAGTATTTCCTGAACTCTCATAAGGTTGTCCATTTCATCATCTATATACATTGTTATATCCGATAATCTGTCCTTAAACTCATCATATCCCTTAGAATCCATTTCTTTAAACTTAACATTTTTCAGATTGTCAAATTCTTCATATAAATGGGGATAGTTAGTTGCCATTGTATCCGTCTTATCAAGCATGGAGCATGTTTTAATCATGTACAAAAAGTCGTCTAAAGCTTCCTTTGTGCCGCCGTTGTAAATTGACAAGCCGTTAGAGAGCATTTCGAAAAACTTATTTTTTGTAAGTCTTACCGGAAGTTGTCCAATAACATCTTTAATCTTACTGTTAATCATCATGTTATCTTCATCTTCTAAAATAAACTGCATAATTGTTCTTGTGAAATTTTCATCACTGTAACCACTAGGATAATCTTCTTCTCTGAATCTATACTCCACTCTGTTTACTGCGTGCTCGTATACGTTATATTTGTCCACATAACATGTAATATCAGCTACCTTTTCAATAATAATATTTCTAATTGACTCTAATTCTGCAATATTTTCTGAAAAATCTTCTGCCCCATTGGCATATTTTTCAATTGTTTCATTGATAGTTTTAACATATTCATTAAAACCGGGAGCTACCATGCCACCATCCTCTGAAACAGACACATAATATGTGTAATAATTCATCGCAAGACGAATTAAAGCATACTTGTTATTTATTTTCATAAATCCACCGGTATACTTTTTCAAACTTTCTTCAATGTTTCTATTTTTTAATAAATCTCCAACTATTTTCTTCATATACACTCTCTTTTAACATATAGAGTGCCTAATACAAGCACTCTATGTTTTATTCTTTATTTGTAATTCCTATAATTTTCATATAGATATTTTATTTTAAAATGTCAGAAAAATCAAATGTAGCAAAATAATCCTTTGGAGTTTCTGCTCTTCTTATAAGTTCAACTTCTCCATTTTCTTTAAGCAATAATTCTGCCGACTTTAATCTTCCGTTATAGTTATATCCCATTGCAAAACCATGTGCTCCTGTATCATGGATATATAAATAATCACCCATTTCAATCTTAGGAAGTTTTCTGTCTATAGCGAACTTATCGTTGTTTTCGCATAAACTTCCAACAACATCATATGTTTCAGTGCATGGTTCATTTTCTTTGCCCAGAACTGTAATATGATGATATGCACCGTACATTGCAGGTCTCATTAAATTAACTGCACAGGCATCAACCCCAATATATTCCTTGTAAATATGTTTTTCGTGAACAGCCTTAGTTACTAATGCACCGTAAGGTCCCATCATAAATCTTCCCATTTCTGTAAAAATCGCCACATCACCCATTCCTGCAGGAGTTAAAATTTCATCATAAACCTTGTGTACTCCTTCTCCAATAACCATAATGTCGTTTGGTGTCTGATCAGGTGTATAAGGGATTCCAACTCCACCTGATAAATTAATGAACTTAATGTCTGCTCCTGTTTCTTTTTCAAGTTCAACAGCCAACTGGAAAATTGTCTTAGCAAGCATTGGATAATATTCGTTTGTTACTGTGTTTGATGCTAAAAATGCATGTATACCAAAATTCTTAACACCTTTTGATTTTAAAATCTTGAAGGCTTCAGTTATCTGTTCTCTTGTCATACCATATTTTGAATCACCAGGGTTATCCATGATTCCGTTACAAACTTCAAAAATTCCACCTGGATTAAATCTGCAGCTTACTGTTTCAGGTATTCCACATTCCTTTTCCATGTAATCAATCATTGTAATGTCATCTAAGTTAATAATGCCACCTAATTCATTACAATACTTGAACTCTCCTTCTGGTGTTTCATTTGAAGAAAACATAATTTCATCGTTTCTAAAGCCTAACTTATCAGCAATCATAAGTTCTGTTGCAGATGAGCAGTCAACTCCACAGCCTGCTTCTTTTAATTTTTTAATAATAAATGGATTTGGAGTTGCCTTTACTGCAAAATATTCTCTAAATCCTTTATTCCATGAAAAAGCTTCATTTACTTTTCTTGCATTTTCCATAAATCCTTTTTCATCATAAATATGAAATGGTGTAGGATATTTTTTTACAATTTCTTCTACCTGTTCTTTTGTTACAAATGGTTTCTTATTCATTATTTTCAGTCCTCCTAAATATTTATCTACCATAGATATCACAAAGATATCTTAGTCTTTCAATTTCTTTTGCACCAAACTGGCCGTCTAACATTCGCCATCTCCAGTTTGTCCCCATTGATGATGGAAGATTCATTCTTCCTATATATCCAATCTTTAAAATGTCCTGTATTTGAAAAATCACCAAATTTGCAACACTTTCATAAGCCACTTTAAAAATCTTATCAACTAAATCTTCTACTGAGCCTTCTCTACACTCAACATACTCTCTTATGTAGCCAAGCTCCCATTTTTCAATGCTTGTAAAATACCCAACTAATGTGTCATTGTCATGAGTACCACCATAAGCTACAGTATTAGGCACCCAGTTGTATGGCAAATGATCATTACGTCTGTTACCATCAAAAGCAAATTCCAGAACTTTCATGCCGGGATAACCTGATTTTTCAAGTACCTCTACAACTTCAGGCATTTTTATACCTAAATCTTCAGCAATAATGTGTTTGTCACCTATGGACTCGTTAATTGCATTAATAAGTTTAAGTCCCGGTCCTTTTTGCCACTGACCGTTTCTTGCATCACTGTCTTCTGCAGGAATTGCATAATATTTGACAGTGCCTATAAAATGGTCAATTCTTATTACATCATATATTTTAGCTGAATGTTCCATTCGTTTTCTCCACCATGAAAAATCATCAGCTTCCATTTTGTCCCAGTCATAAAGTGGATTGCCCCATCTCTGACCTAAATCAGAAAACGCATCAGGGGGTACACCTGCAACTTTTTTAGGATTTAATTCTTCATCTAATTGGAACATGCCTGTATTCTGCCAAACATCAGCAGAATCCATTGCCACATATATTGGTATATCACCAATAATCAGGATTCCATTTTCATTAGCATATTCTTTTAATTTGCACCACTGCTCATTAAACTTAAACTGTATGAACTTGTAAAAGTCCATATCATCCTTTAGTTCTTCTTTAAAAGCCCCTACTGTTTCGCCTTCTCTAAACTTTATTTTCTTATCCCACTCACTCCAAGGTCTGCCTTCATATTTATCTTTGCAGGCTCTATACAAACTATAATCTTCAAGCCAGAATTCATTTTCTGTAAAAAACTCTTTATATTCATCTAATTCCTTATGATTACTATTCTCATAAGCCACTCTTAAAACTTCAAATCTTGAATTATAAACCAAGCCATAGTCAACATACTGGTCTTCAATATTCCATCTTTTACTGTCAACAAATTCTTTAGTCAAAAGTCCTTCTTCTATCAACATATCTAAATCTATAAAATATGGATTTCCCGCAAAAGCAGAAAAAGAAGCATAAGGGCTGTCTCCAAAACTTGTAGGTCCAAGAGGTAACACCTGCCAATATTTCTGTCTTGCTTTAACTAAGTTATCTACAAACTCATAAGCTTTTTTCCCAAAAGTTCCGATTCCGTATGGGCCCGGTAAACTACTAACAGGCATTAACACACCTGCACTTCTGTCAAATTGTTCCTGCATATTATTTATTCCTTTAATATTTTTTACGTTTCATTTTTTTATGTTTGGATCTGCTACATTTCAACAGGATATAGCATTAATTCCTAGTCATTGCATTATAAATCACACTTCACACAAATCATAAACCATAGTTCTTATTTATGTTCATGTGTAAATAAATGTTCCTGACAATATTCCTTATTTCCTGAACATTTTGAGCAATATCTAAATGTTAATGTTGGATCATCTAATTCTGTTCTGCCACATATAGCACATTTATGTCTTGCACCATTTGCATAAACATTAGGCTTTGCTTTTTTAATTGACTTATTATATTGTGCTTTTCTCTTTATTGAGGAAGGTCTTCTTCCTGATTTTTTATCTAAAATAACATATATAACAACATTAAGTAATGATGCGGCAATTAACACAAGCACTATTAAACCTAAATTCATACTTGTTCTAAACGCACTGATAATGTCATAAATAATATATGCTACATATAGGAATCCAAACCATTTAATCTTAATTGGAATTATGAAATATAACAGTAATTCCTGTTCCGGATAAGTAAAAGCGTATGCTAAAAATATAGACATGTTAATGTAATATGTGCTTACATAGCCACCAATAATTACTCCAAATATACTGCCCATGGCTGTTCCATAAATAACTGTAAGAACTACATATAAAATAAGTCCTGCTATTACTGTAAATATAATTCCTGAAAAAATATACTTTGTGAAGCGTTCACTTCCCCATGTATGTTCAAGTTCACGTCCCAATGAATAATATAGGAATAACATAATAATAGTAAAAATTCCTAAACTTTCAGGTGGTACTAAAATCCATGTAACCACTCTCCATATCTGTCCCTGAAAAATCTCGTATGGATTAAACTGTAAAAACTGATATAGTTCAGGAGTTGTCAACTGAATAACATATCCTATTACATAAGCAATGATTAAATACAATGGTAAATTTGGAATTGAAAAACTCTGTTTTCTTCTATTAAATTCTGACATTCTAATCTCCTTATTTTCCTAATATAACAATCCCATCTAATTTCTAGAGGGTTATAAGTCACATTCTTTGTTCTAAATAACCATATTACAGTATAATTTCTACAGGGTACTTTGTCAAACAAAGTACAGCTTTTTCTTTTAGTTTGTAAACAAACTTTTTTCACATCTTTTTCTGTTGTTTTTTTTTCCTATTTATAATATAATAATAAGTCGATTTTGATATTTTTATGTCAAAAGCATTTTAATAGGTAATAAAACATATATTTAATATACGTTACTCGTATTAATAAGGGTAATTAGGAGGCAAATATGAACGAGAATGCAAATTATAGTTTAGGTATTGATATTGGTTCTACTACTGTAAAAATTGCAATACTTGACCAAGATAACAATCTTGTTTTTTCAGATTACGAAAGACATTATGCAAATATTCAGGAAACTTTAGCTTTACTTTTAGATAAGGCACGTAAACAGTTAGGTTCAATTGAATTAAGTCCTATGATTACAGGTTCAGGTGGTTTAGCACTTTCTGAACATTTGAAAGTGCCATTTGTACAGGAAGTTGTGGCAGTATCTACTGCTCTTGAAGATTATGCACCACAAACTGATGTAGCAATCGAATTAGGTGGCGAAGATGCCAAAATTATTTATTTTACAAATGGTATCGAACAAAGAATGAATGGTATCTGTGCCGGTGGTACAGGTTCTTTTATTGACCAGATGGCTTCACTTTTACAGACAGACGCTTCAGGTCTTAATGAATATGCAAAAAACTATCAGGAAATATATCCTATTGCAGCCCGTTGTGGTGTATTTGCGAAAACAGATATACAGCCACTTATTAACGAAGGTGCCACAAAAGAAGATTTGGCAGCTTCAATTTTTCAGGCTGTTGTAAATCAGACTATTTCAGGTTTAGCCTGTGGTAAACCAATTAGAGGGACAGTTGCTTTCCTTGGTGGTCCCCTTCATTTCTTACCTGAATTAAAAAATGCATTTATCAGGACTTTAAAATTAGACGACGAACATGTTGTTGCACCGGAACATTCTCATTTATTTGCCGCTACAGGTGCAGCATTAAATCATAAAGAAAATATTAAAGTAGACATTGATGACTTATACGAACAGTTATCTCATGGCGTTCAAATGTCAATGGAAATTAAGAGACTAGAGCCATTATTCCAGAATCAGGAAGCTTATGACAAATTTACTGAAAGACATAACAAGGCAAAAGTCAAAAAAGGTGACTTAGCATCTTACAGTGGTAACTGCTACCTTGGTATTGACTCAGGTTCTACTACAACTAAAGCAGCTTTAGTTGGCGAAGATGGCACATTACTCTACTCTTTCTATAGTGGAAACAACGGTAATCCATTAAAAACAATTATTGATGCAATTAAAGATATTTACGCAAAGCTTCCAAAAGACGCTCACATTGTACGTTCCTGTTCAACAGGTTATGGTGAAGCTTTAATAAAAAATGCCCTTCTTTTAGATGAAGGCGAAGTTGAAACTGTTGCCCATTATAATGCGGCTGCATTTTTTGAGCCACAGGTAGACTGCATTCTTGATATTGGTGGTCAGGACATGAAGTGTATCAAGATTAAAAACAATTCTGTTGACAGTGTTCAGTTAAACGAAGCCTGCTCTTCAGGATGTGGTTCATTTATTGAAACTTTCGCGAAATCTCTTAACTACTCTGTTGAAGATTTTGCCAAAGAAGCTTTATTTGCTTCTAATCCAACTGATCTTGGTACAAGATGTACTGTATTTATGAATTCAAATGTTAAACAGGCTCAAAAGGAAGGGGCCAGCGTTGCAGACATTTCTGCCGGTTTGGCATACTCAGTTATAAAAAATGCTTTATATAAAGTTATTAAAATATCAGATGCCAGGGACCTTGGTAGAAAAATTGTTGTTCAGGGTGGTACATTCTACAATGACGCCGTTTTAAGAAGTTTGGAAAAAGTTGCCCACATCCACGCAATCAGACCTGACATTGCAGGTATTATGGGTGCTTTCGGTGCTGCTCTTATTGCAAGAGACAGATATAAAGGCGAGCCTACAACAATGTTGAATCTTAAGCAGTTAGAAGAATTTACATACACAACTTCAATGACTAGATGCAAAGGTTGTACAAACTCATGTTTACTTACAATCAACAAATTCTCTGATGGCAGAAGATTTATAAGTGGTAACAGATGTGAAAAAGGTATTGGTGGCCAGAAAAACAAAGATAACATACCAAACCTTTTTGAATATAAACTTAAAAGAATGTTTGATTATGAGTCATTGTCACCTGACAATGCGCCTAGAGGAATTGTAGGTATTCCAAGAGTTCTTAATATGTATGAAAATTTTCCATTCTGGGCTACATTCTTTAAGAAACTTGGCTATAGTGTTATTCTTTCACCAGAATCATCACATAAACTTTACGAAATGGGTATTGAATCAATACCTAGTGAATCGGAATGTTATCCTGCAAAACTTGTACACGGACACATTACATGGTTAATTAAACAGGGTGTTAAATTTATTTTCTATCCTTGTATACCATACGAGAGAAACGAAACGCCTGATGCAAACAACCATTATAACTGTCCTATTGTTACATCTTATGCAGAAAATATAAAGAACAACGTTGAAGAATTAGAAGATCCTTCAATGAAGTTTATGAATCCTTTCATGGCTCTCACAAATGAAGAAACAATTACTTCAAGACTTGTTGAAGAGTTTGGAAAAGAATTTGGAATTAATGCCGGCGAGGTTAAGGAAGCCGCTCACTTAGCTTGGGAAGAACTTCTTAACTCAAGAAACGATATGGCAAAAAAAGGTGAAGAAACTCTTAAATACATGGAAGAAAACGGAAAGCGTGGTATTGTTCTTGCAGGCCGTCCATACCATGTTGACCCTGAAATAAACCATGGTATACCTGAAATGATTAATTCATACGGTCTTGCTGTTTTAACTGAAGACTCAATTTCTCATTTGGCAGAAGTTGAACGGCCATTGATTGTATCTGACCAGTGGATGTATCACTCAAGATTATATCGTGCAGCTAACTATGTAAAAACAAGAGACGATTTAGACCTTGTTCAGTTAAACTCTTTTGGATGTGGTTTAGATGCTGTAACTACTGACTGCGTTAGTGATATTTTAACTAAGTCAGGAAAAATCTACACTGTACTTAAAATTGATGAAGTAAATAACTTAGGTGCCGCAAGAATCCGTATTCGTTCACTTCTTGCAGCAATTAGAGTTCGTTCAGAAAATCATTTTGAAAGAACAATTCAACCTTCTTCAATTAACAAGGTTGAATTTACAAAACAAATGTATGAGGATAAATACACAATTCTTACACCACAGATGAGTCCAATTCATTTCAAAATGCTTCAGGCTGCTTTAAACTCATGTGGTTACAACTTTGAAGTAATGGACAGTAAACCATCATGCGTAGATGTAGGTTTAAAATATGTAAACAATGACGCCTGCTACCCTTCTTTAATTGTTGTTGGTCAGATTATGGAAGCTTTGCTTTCAGGTAAATATGACTTAAACAAAACAGCAGTTATTATTACTCAGACAGGTGGCGGTTGTCGTGCAACTAACTACATTGGTTTCATTAGACGTGCTCTTGAAAAAGCAGGTATGTCACATATTCCTGTTCTTTCTCTTTCACTACAGGGCTTAGAGAAAAACAGTGGCTTTAAGATTACACCAAAGTTTGCTATTAAGGCTGTTGAAGCTGCAATGTACGGTGACTTATTTATGAGAGTTGTTTACAGAACAAGACCTTATGAAGTAAACGAAGGCGAAACTGATGCTTTACATAAAAAATGGGAATATAAATTATGTAAAGAACTTGCCGATAATAAATTTGGTATCAGACGTTTTAAGAAAAACATGAAAAAAATCGTTGAAGAATTTGATGTCATTCCTGTAAAAGATATTAAGAAACCTAGAGTTGGTATTGTAGGTGAAATTCTTGTTAAATTCTCTCCTACTGCTAACAATAACTTAGTTGAATTATTAGAGTCAGAAGGTGCTGAAGCTGTAATGCCTGACTTGGTAGACTTCTTCCTATATGGATTTAGAAATGCTACTTTTAAATACGAGAATTTAGGTTTTGATAAAAAATCAGTTCGTATTAACAATTTAGGTATCAAAGCTATTGAATGGTTTAGAAATTCAGCCAAAAAGGCACTTATTGAGAGCAAGCACTTCACTCCTACTTCCGATATATGGGAAATGAGCGAAATGGCTGAAAAAGTTGTTTCTATAGGTAACCAGACAGGTGAAGGTTGGTTCTTAACAGGTGAAATGCTTCATTTGCTACATGATGGCGTTCCAAATATTATTTGTACTCAGCCTTTTGCATGTTTACCAAACCACATTGTAGGTAAAGGTGTAATTAAAAAATTAAGAGCCATGAATCCTGATGCAAATATTGTAGCCGTTGACTATGATCCTGGTGCCAGCGAAGTAAACCAGCTTAACCGAATTAAGTTAATGCTTGCAACTGCAAACAAACGACTAAATCAGGAAAAAAAATAGATAATTAGATAATTTCAAAATTATAAAGTAAAACAAAAAACCGGTTAATAGTTGTAATCTACTATTAACCGGTTTTTATTTAGGTTTAACATTCTTTTTTGTATTTAGATATTACTACCCCTGCAATCCATTTGCCTGTCTAATCATATCTTCCACAACAATGTCGAAGATTTCACCAACAGTATTACAGTATTCTAATATTTTCCAAGGTTCATTTGTATGGAAATGAATTTTTACTAAATCTTCATCTCCTGCTGCAATTAAACTGTTTCCTTCAAAATTATCTGTTATGTAATCAGAAATTTCATCCTCATCTAAATCTTTATCTCTTCTTTCGATTAATAACTGTGTGTCATAACGATATGCAAACTGATCGTCTTCCGCATCAATTGAATTTACTGCCATTTCTTCTCTCCTTTATATATTTTCTATTTGCCAATCTATTGGCTCTACGCCACTTGCCTTTAAGAACTCATTTGCCTTGCTGAAATGTTTACATCCGAAAAAACCTCTGTAAGCTGATAAAGGGCTTGGATGTGGTGCTTCTAAAATCAAATGTTTTGGGTTAGTGAGCATTGCTTTTTTTCTTCTTGCAGGCGCTCCCCACAACATATACACAATTGGTCTGTCCTGTGCATTAACTGCCTGAATTACCGCATCAGTAAACTGTTCCCAACCATGTCCCTGATGAGAATTTGCCTGATGTGCTCTAACAGTCAAAACTGTGTTTAGTAATAAAACTCCCTGGTCTGCCCATTTTTTCAAATAACCGTTATTTGGAATATAGCATCCTAAATCATCATGTAATTCCTTGTAAATATTTACAAGAGATGGCGGAATATCCTGTCCCGGCTGAACTGAAAAAGACAACCCATGTGCCTGGTGTTCATTATGGTAAGGATCCTGCCCTAATAATAAAACTTTTACATCTTTTAAAGGTGTAAAATGAAATGCATTGAAAATATCCTCTGCGGGAGGATATACAACTGTTTTACTGTATTCATCTTTTACAAAATTGTATAACTGACTGTAATATTCTTTTCTAAACTCACTGCTTAAAGGCTCAAGCCAGTCATTTGTTATCATTGACATAAAAACTCCCTCTTGTACTAATTTATATACCAATCCGTTGGTACTCATTTATAAACCGAATCATTTATAAAATAAATTATTTGTACTCATTTATCTGATAAACTATTTTTTCTCTTCCTTCTGCAAAATTTCATCAATAAAATTCCTGTCGTTATATACTTTTATGCCACCTGGAATATTAATGATTTCAAAATGATTTGACGTCATTTTTTCTCCATCAACATTAAAAGTACATAACTCATCAGTATCTATTATAATCTTATTTTCTGAAAATCTTGTAACGTACTCTGAATTTTCGTGTTTTCCTCTTAACAGTTTAATTAAAATTGGAATAATCTTAGGTTTAGGCAATTTTTCAACAAAATATATGTCAAACATACCATCTTCCAATAAAGCATGAGGTGCGATTCTAAAACCGCCACCATAATACTGTCCATTTCCAACTGCAAGAATTGTGCATGAATTTTCTACCTGAGTTTCTCCCATTGTTATTTTTAAGTCCTTAAACTTATATTTAAAATAAGAGTATACAAGACTTGCATTGTATCTTTGAGAAACCGGAATCCATTTTTTCTTTCTTATAAATGATATGTTATTTGCCACATCTGCATCCAGTCCAAGACACGCCACATTTATAAAAAATCTGTTATTGATTTTTCCTAAGTCAATATTCAGTATTCCATTTTGATACTGCTTTAGGGTTTTATCAAAATCATTTCCACTGCCTGTTGGAATATTTCCAAGAATCTTGTTTTCAGATTTTGCAATTCCGTTAAGTACTTCGTTTAAATTACCGTCACCACCAACGGAAAAAACTACACATTCCTCATCAGGTATTTTTTTTGCCAGATACTGTGCATCACCTGTTTTCTTTGTGTACATAACTTTGTAAGGCACCTGTCTTTTAAGACATGCCTCTCTTATATTCTTTTCTAATAATTGTTTGTTAATTTTTCCACTTATAGGATTAATTATAAAATAATACTTCATTTGTATCACTCTCTTCTGTAATTAACTATTTTTCTGTCTGATTAACTATTACTATTTTCTTTTTTAACTATTACTATTTTTTTTTTAAGTATAGCTAATTGAGTATAGTTATAATCTAACAGAAACCCCATTTTTGTTTAGATATTTCTTTAAATCGCTTATTTCCAATTCCTTATAATGGAACAATGATGCAGCAAGAGCTGCGTCTGCTTTACCATCTGTTAATGCTTCTAAGAAATGTTCTTCCTTTCCTGCGCCACCTGATGCAATTACAGGAATTGAAACATTCTCTGCAATTGTTCTTGTTAATTCAAGGTCATAACCCTGCTTAATGCCGTCACAATCCATACTTGTAAGAAGAATCTCTCCTGCTCCAAGTTCATTTGCCTTCATTGCCCACTCAACGGCATCAATTCCCATATCGATTCTGCCACCGTTTTTGAAAATGTTCCAGCCACTTCCATCCTCACGTCTCTTTGCATCAATTGCCACAACTACGCACTGACTTCCAAACTTGTCCGCTGCTTCACTTATTAAATTAGGATTCATTATAGCTGATGAATTAATTGAAATCTTGTCAGCTCCCTCACGTAAAAGCGCCTTAAAGTCATCAACAGTTCTAATTCCTCCACCAACTGTAAAAGGAATAAATACCTGTTCTGCAACCTTTCTAACTAATTCCGTAACAGTGGCTCTATGGTCAGATGTTGCTGTTATATCCAAAAAAACAAGTTCATCTGCCCCTGCTTTGTTGTAAGCCTTAGCTACTTCAACAGGATCTCCGGCATCCCTTAAATTGACGAAATTAGTCCCTTTAACTACTCTGTTGTTATTTATATCCAAACATGGAATAATTCTCTTTGTATGCATATTCTGTCTCCATTCTTACTTTAAATATTTGCAAAATTGTCCAGTATCTTCAAGCCAATATCACCACTTTTTTCAGGATGAAACTGGCACGCAAAAACATTGTCTTTTTCTACTGATGAATGAAAATCAGTAATGTAGTTTGTTTTTGCCTTTACTATTTCCTCTTCTCTTGCTTTTAAATAATAAGAATGAACAAAATAAACATACGCCTGCTGGTCAATATCTTTAAATAGGCGGCCATTGTTTGTAAGTTCTAGGGAATTCCAGCCAATATGTGGAATTTTAAAGCCCGGTGTTTCAGGGAATTTAACAATCTCTCCCGGTAAAATTCCAAGACCTGCCACTCCCGGTGTCTCCTCACTACTTTCAAACAATAACTGAAGTCCAAGACATATTCCCAAAAAAGGAATCTTCTTATCCACAACATCATATATTGTGTTCACTAAATTGTATTCTTTTAATTTTTTCATTGCATCACCAAAAGAACCAACTCCCGGTAATACAACCTTGTCTGCTGAAAGTATTTCATCTCTGTCTCTTGATAAAATAGTATCCTGACCTAAAAACTGAAATGCCTTTTCAACACTCTTAATGTTTCCTGCATCATAATCAATAATTGCTATCATTAATCAAGTCTCTCCTCTGAATTATTGCAGTCTAACCGGAACCAAAATTCCACTCCATTTTCTTTATTTACAACACCACATTCTTTATTATGTCTGTCCATTATTGCCTTAACAATAGAAAGTCCAATACCGTTTCCACCGTAGGCTCTTGTTCTTGCTTTGTCAACTTTATAGAATTTAATCCAAATATTTTCCAGTTCATTTTCCGGAATGTTTTTTCCAGTGTTAAAAACCGCTACTCTTACTATACCATTTTTTTCAGTAATTTCTACTTTAATTATTTTGTTTTCGTCAACATGATTGATTGCATTGTTCAAATAATTAGTAATTACTTCCTCAATTTGGAACTCATCTGCGTATACATATAAAGGTTCATTATAATCAAACGTTACATTAATATCCTTTTCTTCCAACTTAATCTTAAGGGAAGCAATAACACCTTTAATTACTGATACAATATCAAATCTTTCCAGATTAACATGTGTGTCACCAAACTCTAACTGGTTTAACGTAAGAAGGTTCTTAACCATCTTATTCATTTTGGAAGCCTCATCAATAATAACATTACAATAATACTTCATATCTTCCGGATCTTCTGTAATTCCGTCCTGAAGCCCCTCAGCATAACCCTGTATTAAAGCAATTGGTGTTTTTAATTCATGAGATACGTTTGAGATAAACTCTTTTCGCATTTCATCTATTTCATTTTTCTTTTCAATATCTTTTTGAAGTTCAATATTAGCAGACTTCAAATCAGTAATGGCTTTCTCCAATTTATCCGACATATCATTCATGCTGTTTCCAAGAACACCTAACTCGTCATTATGATGCCCCTTGTACTTAACATCAAAATCCAAATTCGACATTCTCTTTGAAATATCTGCCAACTCCAACAGTGGTTTAGTATATCTGCTGGTTACAATTAAAATAATTATTGTTGCCACTAATATTGCAACAACTCCTATACCTAAATAAAATTTATTAGAAATACTTATACTTTCCTTAAAGCTTTCCACTGACATTCGAATCATTATTGTATAACCGTTAGACAAAGTGCTGGTTAATTCATAATATTTATCAGAAGACTCCTTATCTACTGTGGAATGAATTTTATACCCATTGCCTTTTTCCACAAGAGTAGGTGTCTTGTTTTGCATAATATTTCGACCAAAAATAATGTCACGCCATCTGTCTTCAAGCATTTTACCGGCACCATAGTCGTAAACAACATTACCAGAATCATCTACTACAATAGATGTAGCCCCTGCCTTTTCACAGGTCTTATTTACCGACTTAGTGCTTGAATCATCAGAAAATGTACTGTCTTCTTTTACAACCTGCTTTATTTTGTAATAAACTTCCTTTATGGAATCCTGTTTTGTTTTCGTATAATATTTCTCCATAAAAAGACTGCTATATATTACAAGTGATGCCATTGACAATGTCATAATAATAACTATTAAAGCAGCCATTTTATATCTTATTGATTTTTTCATTAATTTACCTCGAACTTGTATCCCATTCCCCAAATAGTAAGAATGTATTTTCCGCAATCGCCTAATTTGCTTCTAAGTTTCTTTACGTGAGTATCGATTGTTCTAGCATCGCCAAAATAATCGTAATTCCAAACATTATTTAGGATTTTTTCTCTTGATAAGGCTATACCTTCATTTTCAACAAAGTATGTAAGAAGTTCAAACTCCTTGAAACTTAAGTCTACAATTTCTCCATGAACTTTTACTAAATGTGCAGCCTTATTAATTTCAATATCTCCTGCCTGCTCAATTTCATTTTGGTCAATCTTGTTAGTTCTTCTAAGAATTGCGTCAACTCTTGCCACCAAAATCCTTGGACTGAAAGGTTTTGAAATATATTCATCCACACCTAATTCAAATCCTAATAATTCATCACTTTCCTCACTTTTTGCAGTAAGCATAATAATTGGAATCTTTGAGAATTTTCTAATTTCCCTGCATACTTCCCAGCCGTCCATCTTTGGCATCATTACATCCAATATAATTAAATCAAAATCATTATGTTCAACAAATAAGTCAATAGCCTCTTCCCCATCAGCCGCTTCTATTACTTCATAATCTTTTCTAACAAGGAAATCTTTCACTAATTTTCTCATTCTTGCTTCATCATCTACAACTAATATTTTCAACTTTGACATATCCATTATTCCTCCTGCTATACTTTTAGTTATTGTATCATAATAATTTTAAATTAACAAAAAGTTGTGTTTATTATGTGTATTAGAATGAAAAACTTAATGCTAATGCCATTCCAAATATTGATAGCCAACCGTAAATGCCATTTGTTTCTCCTGTGTGTGGGGCATTTGATGCAGCACTATTTGTTGAATTACCTGTGGCTTTTACTGAACCGTTGTTGTTTGTATTTGGAGTATTCTTTGAAGACTCAGTTATCTTTTCTCCTTTCTCCCTGTGCTATTATTTTTTCCTATATGTTCTTAAATTTATTAATATTTCTTATTTTTCTTTATTGTTTACAGTGTTTTTTACCCGTCTTTCCTTTTTTTTATTAGACAAATATTTGTTTTTTTACAATTTGGTAACTTTTTTATTATTGACTTTTATGCCTTAAAAGTTTAACATAATACTTACACAATTTAATATTTATGGGCTAGTACTGGTTTCGACAGGGATTTGGAATCTGGTGAAGCTATCCGTAGGTGATACGTTAAATCACAACTTTAAAATTAAACGCTGAAGATAATTTAGCTTACGCTGCCTAGTTGCAGCTGTCACTAATAAGTCTCCTACAGCTTGTTAGTTGGCATCGACTTTCGTAGGGAACCCTAATTACAAAGCTTTGAGTAATTAGGAGCATTATGAAGCTACTAAGAGGTAAAGGGTGTTAGTTCCCGTTATCTTAAGGGAATGTGAAATAACTGACTATGATAGTAGAAGAACGGTGGAAGGATTTTTGGACAGGGGTTCGACTCCCCTCTAGTCCACTCTATTTTTTTACTCTATCCTATCTTTAGTATATTTCCCTTATTTCTACATACACTGTTAATATGAATTTAATTGAAGGTGGCTTTATGTATAAAAATTTCAAAAAATATATTATCAGTGGCATTATTTTTACAATTGTTTTCGGCTCTCTTCTCCACTTCTTTTATGACTGGTCGGGAAAAAATGCAATTGTAGGTTTATTCTCCCCTATTAATGAAAGTGTTTTTGAACATTTAAAACTTTTATATTTTCCTATGTTATTGTGGATTGTTCCGGGATATTTTATTTACGGAAAGAAAAACCGCAACTACTTCCTATCTTCATTCATAGGATTAGTTTGCGGTTTAATCTTAACACCTGTTCTATTTTATTTATATACGTCATACACCAAAACATCTATTCTTCCGGTTGATATAGGAATTTTTGTAATTAGTGTTGTTGTATCTTTCGCCTTGTTTGCGTATATATTTTTAAATTATAATTTTAATTTCTTCTCCGTAAAAATGGGAATACTTCTTTGGGAACTTGTTTTTGCAATGTTTATTATTTCTTATCTCTTGCAGTAAACAAAAACATAAATCCAATAAACAAGCCACCAACGATATTTCCAAGTGTAACGGGAACTAAGTTACTTACTATAAAGTTATACCATGTAAGACCTGCTGTATCTAATCCAAGGCTACCATACTGTGAGTGGATTAATAAGCCACCACTTATATAACTCATGTTTGCAACACTATGCTCGAACCCTGAAATAACGAATACCATAATCGGTAAGAATAATGCCATAATTTTGCCTGATACTCTTTCAGCAGTAAGTGCCATCATAACTGCCACACATACTAATATGTTACAGAATATACCTTTAATAAATGCATCTGAAAAAGAAAGATTACATTTTGCAACTGCTGTTGTCATAATATTCTTTGCTACACCGTTGTTAAATAATGAAAATTCATGACCTAATGCATAACCACCTGTAACAAAAATAGAACCAACGAAGTTTCCAATATACACTACTATCCAGTTTTTAAGCATTGAATAAAATTTGATACGTTTATCTAATACAGAAATAATTAATAAGTTGTTCCCTGTGAAAAGTTCTGAATTATTTAATATTACCATTGCAAGTCCTGCCGGGAATATTAATGCTGCTATTAACTTTCCAAGTGATGCATTTTCTACTGTTGTTGCAGCAACCGATGATGCAACTCCTGCAAATGAAATAAACATACCTGCCATAAATGCCAATGCAAACATTTTACCTAATGGCATGGTTGTTTTTCCCATTCCTCCTTCTGAATATTTTACTGTTGCCTGCTTCGCGTTTAACATTTTTTATACCTCTTTAAATTTTTTTCCTGTAGTATTCTAACAGATTTTCCGACAAATTGTTAGTGTTTTTTATCTGCAGGGAAAACTATCCCCTGAATTGCTCTTGCCTTGTCCATAATTTGAAGTGCCATAAGTGAATATTTGCTATGTTTATCACTATAGTCATGACTATTTATCATTGTCTCCCACTCTTTCGCTTCAAATACCAGATTATTGTCTAACTCTACGTTATAGACTTCCTCTGTAGTTCCATCGTTGTAACGAACTATTACACGTCTTGGACTATCTATTGCTTCAATTAAAATTGCTCCTTTTTCACCTTGTATTTCACTTGGTGTAAAACCATTTGAAATTTTTGAATAGGTTATGTCTGCCAACATATCCTTATACTTAAGGGATATAGTTCCTTCTCCGTCTATACTATCCGGTAAAATAATGGCGCTTGCATCAATTTGCTCAGGCATGCCAAATAATTTTACCATTGGATGAACGCAATATACTCCAATATCCATAATTGCTCCATTTGAAAATTTAGGGTTGAAAGCATTTTCCACAATACCATTTTTAAACTTATTATATCTTGATGAATATTGGCATAGTTTAAAACTTGCTCTTCTTACAGGAGCTATTTTTTCTATGGCCTTTTCCACCGCCTTAAAGCCATCATCATAAACAGGGCGCATACCTTCAATTAAAACCACATTGTTTTCATTTGCTTTTTCAATTAAAATTTCCACTTCCCTGCTATTACTTGCCATAGGCTTTTCAACAAATACATGTTTCTTATTTTCAATCATTTTAAGAGCCTGTTCAAAATGAAAGGATGTTGGACTTGCAATATAAACAGCGTCTATGCTATCGCATTTTGCAAGCTTATCTAAATCATCAAAGAAAAGAGTGCTTCCGTACTTTTCACCAAACTCTTTTGCTTTTTCAATGTTTCGTGAATATGTTCCCCTGTATTTCAAGCTATTGCATTTTGAAGTTGCCTTAATAAACCAATCTACAACAAAATTAGTGCCAACGGTTGCAAAATTAATCATAATTTCCTCCTAATCTATAAATGTTACTTAACGTTTCACCTTATACCTATTAGGATTATACCGTTGGCACTAACTTATTTCAATTTTCTATTAATTGTTTTTTTGCACTTTAGGTAATTCAATGTAGAAAACAACACCGTTCTCAACATTTTCACACCCGTACTTTCCATGATGTAACTCTACAATGCTTTTTACAAGATATAGACCAAGTCCACTGCCTTTTTGTCCATTTAAGGTTGCACTGTCGTTGCCCTGATAAAACATGTTCCAAATATTTTCAATGTTTTCTTCAGGTATATGTTTTCCATCATTTTCAACTTCGACTTTAATATTGTTTTCGCCAGACATAACTCTAACGTAAACATTGCCTTCTTCTTTGCAATGTTTTATTGCATTTGTTATGTAATTACTTACTGCCTGAGTGAAAAATCTTTCATTAACTTCTGCCATACATTTTTCAGTATAGCTTTCATGAAGAGAAATGTTTTTCGTAAAGAAAAGCTTATCATAATCTCTACAAGTGAATTCTACAAGTTCGTTAATATCAGCACTTACAACCATTAACTCTTCCTCTGCACTTTGCATTGAATATATAACTATCATGTCATTAATCATTTGAGACATATTCTCCGTTTCCTCTATGATAGATTGACAATATTCCTTCTTTTTCTGCTTATCCTGCAATAGTTCTAACATTTCCACCTGACTTGAAATAATGGCAAGTGGAGTTTTCATTTCATGGGAAACATTGTTTACAAACTGCTTTCTGAGATTTTCAACTTTTGTTTTATTTTCTATTTCATTTTCCAATTCAGTAATCTGTTCCCTAATCTTTGCCAGCATAATATTAATACTATGTGCTAAACTGGAAAGTTCAACAAATTCCTGGTTTTCATTAATATTAAGTTCAAAGTTATTCTTTACAGCAAGTTTTGTATTTTCTTCAATTTGTCTTATTGGTTTACAAATTCGATTAGAAATTACAACTGAAACAACAACTCCAACAACAGCAACAAGAATTAACATTATTCCAAAGAATAACTTGTAAAATGATAAATGTATTTTCATATTGCTTTTTAATTCATATACATATAAATAATATTTGTGGCCATCTTGAGTTATTATTCCACGTCCCGAAATTCTTCCCACACCATTGTTTGTAACTATTTCTTTTTCGGAGAATCTATAGAGTTTGGTAACTATGCTGTTTTCAACCTTTGCTTTTGCCTTTGCATTTTGTGCCATAGGCTTCAAGTTCTTTATTCTTGACGTTACATATATTGGTTCGAATTTTTCATTTGCAATAACAAATCTCAACTTTTGTTCTTCAAATGAAATAATATACCTGTTTTTATATGTAAGACCGGATATATCCTCTTTTTGCAACACACTGAATGATTGCTTAATTACCCCAATCTTTCTGCTGAAATAATAATCCTCTGCAAATGCACTAAATAAAACAAACAATATACCCAATATAAAAAGGATTGTAATTGTCTGCATAAATATCATTCGGCTTTTTATTGTTTTAAACATCTTCAACCTCAAAAATATAACCAATGCCATATATTGATTTAATATATGGACACTCATCACTTAATTTTATTCTTATCTGTTTTACAATTGTGTCAACTGTTCTATAAGTCCCGTCATAATCCGGTCCCCATACAGCATCAAGAATCTGCTCTCTTTTCAAAGTGACATTTTGATTTTCAATAAAGAAACTTAACAAATCAAATTCCTTTGGTGTTGTAACTATATATTGGTTATTTACATACACTTTCCTTGCTTTGCAATCCAATGAAAGTTTGCCAGCTTCAAGCTTCTCATATCTGTTCTCTGATTTGTATGTTCTTTTTAAAACTGCTTCAATTCTTGCTTTCAAAAGAGCTAACATAAACGGTTTCTTAATGTAATCGTCTACACCATTTCCAAAACTTTTTACCTGTTCCACATCTCCCGATTTTGCTGTCATCATAATAACTGGAACCTCTGATGTTTCTCTTATCTTCTGTAAAACATACTGACCATCATAAATTGGAAGCATTATATCTAGTAAAACTAAGTCAATTGAGTGAATGTTTTTTTCAAATTGTTCCAATGCCATTTCACCATCTTTTGCTTCAATAATGTTATAGTCATATAATTTCAAAAAATCACTTACAGTTGTTCTTAATTTTTCTTCATCTTCAACAATAAGTATTGTTCTATTAATTTTCATCAGTTAATCTCCTCGTATCTTAAAACTCCATCTTTCAGTAAAAATTCTGTAATATACTGCAGATTTCTAAACCATCGATTATTAAACCATTATCACAGCAATCTATTACAACTATCCATACTCTATCTCTTATATAGTATCTTAATAAATTGATAGAATAAAAATATAATGTGTCCATTAATCTTTAAATTGCTATTAATTACTGTAATTTAATGCTAATTTAATATTTTCACACAAGCAGTTTTATTTTAGTAATTCTAAAACTTCTTCTTTTGATACAAGTCCCACTGATCTGTTTACCTCAACACAATTTTCAAATACAATTAATGTTGGAATACTCATAATATTGTACTCAATTGAAATTGTAGGCTCTGTATCAACATTTACCTTACATACTTTTACATCATCTAATTCTTCTGCAAGCTTATCTATTACAGGACTTAACATTTTACATGGTCCACACCAGTCTGCCCAAAAATCAACTAACACTTTCTTATCAGACTTTAAAACTTCCTCTTCAAAATTATCTTTATTTACTTCAATAATTGCCATAATATTCTCCTCCTAACTGTTTATTTAGCTATTAATTTTTTAAATTATTTTGTTTAGTTTGTTAAATATTAACCAATTGCTTTTTATTGATTATTAATCATTTAGCTAATTGATGTTTATTCTTCAACTATTTGTTTTTTTATAGTATAACCAGTCTTAATATGTAATTATACTCATTCTGATTTTAACTTTTTTACGGAAATGTTTCAACATAAAAAGATATATAAATTTAAAGCATAATATGACATTTTTACCTCCATCTCCTGTACTAATATATTTCCGTCAAGCCTTGAAAATTATTAAAACATAACTCTTCAATGTGTAATTTAATTCTAGACTTTTTCTTTTCTATGTCTAATGCCTATTGATTATTGTCTTTTATGCTTTTTAAGTATATTATATATACTTATAATTTATAATAATATTACTCAGGAAAACTTCTTGAAAGGCATAGAGCACCATAGCCTGCCAGTGGATTTGGTTGTTCCTCTCTACTGCTTAAAGGTCTTGCTCCTCTAATTAAATATGCCTTAACTTTTTCACCATATAAAAATCTGTCATTTCCATTTACAATGCCCCATTCCATTAGCAACGCTGCTGCTCCTGTAACAAAAGGTGCAGCCATTGAAGTTCCACTTTTTACTGTTATTCCTCCATTATTGGATGCTGACACAATATTTACAGCCGGTGCAACAATGTCAGGTTTCACCATATTGTACTCTCTTGTATATCCTCTTCCTGAAAAAGTAGCAATGGTATCATCTCTTCCATTATAGCCCCCTACAGATATTACTTTGTTAGTTGCAGATGGAATTGTGAGAGTTGTATATGGGTCAGGTCTTAAAAATTTTGTGTTCGTATTAATTTTCTCCTGGCCTGGAAGCCACATGTCATATCGTCCATTTACAATTCTATTAGGAAATAATTTTATTTTCCAAATTCCTGCATCAAGGTAATTGCTTTTAGGAATTAAACTAATATATATTTCCTGAAAAATGCTATAAGGTTTTGGCGTCCCATACAAAACATTTATATTTGTGTCTTCTAATTGCTCCTTATAAATGTATCCTTCCCTGCTAAATATTGATGTACTTTCTCCTGACGGAGATATGAGACTAACATTATATTTATCAACATAGTTTTTCCAAATTTGTATGCTAAATGCCCTCTCATAATTTGATATTTGCAATTCCACTTCCACCGGCTCCTGTTCCAAATATCCTCCGCTATGGCCTGAACTTCCCCCTTCGTTACCTGTTCCAACAACAATAACTGCCCTGTTACTGTCTACAACACTATCCAAATATGTTGAAAGTAAAGATGTTCCATCATGTGAACCGTATGTGTTTCCAAAACTAATATTTATTACAACCGGTCTCTCCAGAATGTTCGCTTCTTTTATAATAAAGTCAACGCCTTCCATTAACTGATTAGTTTTTGGAAATGAATTTTCATTATCCACAGACATTTTTACCACTATTAAATCACTTCTTGTTGCAATTCCTAAATTATTGTTTTTGTCTGTGGCAAAATTACCTGCTGCTATACCTGCAACATGTGTTCCATGACCTGATACATCTCTTGAATTAACTATCCCATAAGGATTATTGCTTTCCAAGGCTCTATTAATGTCTTCACTTGTATATACTCTGTCTGTTTGCTGATCCCATAACCTTAATATTCTTGTATTACCACTTTCATCTATAAAGGCTTTGTTTGTAAAACTAATTCCGCTGTCAATTATACCGATAAGAACACCTCTACCGAATAATGGTACATTATTATTTTCAAAGGTTTCTTCATCTATTCCTATTTGTCGTCTTACATCTGACTGTGTTTCATTATCCTGTAGTACTTCATTACTCAGCCTTATTTCATTACTTGGCTCTGTTTCATTATCCAGCTGAAAATAATCATTTTGAACTTCATTTATGCAGGATTGTCTTTTTCCGTTTAAAACAGCAAATTCCAGATTCTTTGGTTTTTCCACAAATATTACGTTTGGAAGATTTGCTATTTCATCTACAAAAATTCTGTTTGCATTAGCAGTTGCATAGCCACCTGATAAAGGTTTTATTCTATTAACTAAAGATTCAATTGTGCCTATGTCTCCGAAATATTTGATAATTAAATCCCAGGAATCATTTTCCACATTATAACCTGCTGATAATTCACGGGATTTTTCCAATTGCTCCAATGAAGTCTCCAAAGCTATATTAAGTTGGTTATCCTGTTTTTCATTCATTTAAAACTCGAAAATATCTTTTTTTAAATATATTCAAGAATTCCCTTTCCATTACTACTGATTATTTTTGCCTTAGCTCCTTCTATAATTGGGAACTGTGGGCCTTTGTGTCCAATATCACTGTTAAATATAATTGGTACATCTAAGTCACCTAAAACCCACATCACTGCATCTTCATAAGTTCTGTTACTCCAGGAATTGTACATTAAAGGTCTGCCAAAAATAAATCCATTAGCATATTTAAAATACCCCTTTTCTTTCATTTGCCAAAGGTGAGTAATAATCGTGGTGTCCTCCATATTGAAACTTTCAAGATTCCAGATTATACCATCCGAATTGTACTTATTTATAAATTCTTCCGTACCATCATAGCTTGTTCCTAACAGAAAAACAATTACGTCTAAACAGCCACCTACCAATCTTCCTGTCATACTAATTTCATCTTCCATACGACCGTTTACCCACCTAACTTCTTTGTCTGCACAATAGCCCTCATAGCCACTTACATACTCATGTCTCTCATCTTCAAAATAATCGTAAGAATAAAGTTTTCTTGTTGTTCCTTCAATTACACCTAAAGCATCCTCTACAGGTTTCTGCCATGGTTTCATCCCAAAATCTCCAACATGGCATCCATAAACTGCTGCTGTGTCATACTTAGTAACTAACGGATAAACTATGCATGTATTATCTGAAAAGCCCTGAAACCATTTTGGATTCTTACTTAAATACTCAAAATCAATATATTCAAGCATTTCCATACAATAATCTCCACCTGCAGCAGACATAATACTTCTAACATTAGGATTATGTATTAACTCATTTATTTCCTTTCCTCTTTCAGCTCCTGTACCACTACAGCCTCTTGCATCACTTTTGAAAAGATTATCTGTAGCAATTACATTGTAACCCCTGTCAGATAATTGTCTCATTGCATTCTCTACTCTTTTTTTCTTTAATTCATTTACAATACCGTCAGATGTTGCAGTAACCCCAATGGTATCTCCTTTTTGCAAATATTTTGGTATGTTCATATATTATCGTATAATTCCGGTAATGCTTAGAATTACACCTGCCTCCTTTAAACTTTATATTTTGCTTGTATCTAATTATTTATATTCTTCACCTATTAGTCTACATATTCTTTTATGTAGTCTCTTCTTGGTTTTACAAAATAATTCTTTATATAGCCATTTCTTCTCCCAATTTTACAGAATAAATTATCATTTCAGAAACTTTTTTTCCTGTGATTTTTTCCAGGGCTAATTTGTAACATTCTAACTGTTTCTTATATCTATGCTTTAATTCATCCATTGAGTCAACATTGTCTGTCTTATAATCTAAAATCACATACCTGTCATTCTCTATAAAGCATACGTCAATAATACCCTGAATAATCATTAACTCATCTGAGTTTGAGTGTTCCTTAATTTCCTTTGCCTGTACTCCTAAAAGAAACTGTCGTTCTCTATATAACTGATTACTTTCCTTTGCCTTAGCCATTCTTTCAAAAACCTTTGTTTTTGTGAATTTTAAAATATCATAAGGATTAACAGCCTCTCCCTGAATCTTAGTTAATAATTTGCTGTCAATTTGAGCCTGTATCATATTAGTAATTATATCTTTTGAATATTCTTTGTTTTCTATATCCATTAATTCAAAAACTCTATGATATGCTGTGCCTCGCTCTGCTCCATATATTCTATCCGAAGACTCCTTGTCCTCTTTCATAAACTGTGGAACAATTTCCGTCTCTTTATGAACAGAAGTTTTTTCAAAGATTTTGTCTAAAGAATCTTCTGCTTCTTCATCTGCCATACTTTCTTTTTTCAGTTCAGTTACACTTGCTTTTGAACAAAGGTTAATATCTTCAATATAAGGATATTCAAAATTAAAATCTTTAATAAGTCTGTCGTAAACATCCTTTGGTACTTCCGCATTATTCCATGTTTCAAGTAACATCTTTTTTAATTCAGATTTTACCATTTGATCTACTTCATTTTCCGATATTTCATCTTCAGTTACAAAACTGTTATTAACTAAAACCTGATTCTTTAAATATACAAATCGTATCCATTTAAAGAAAGAGCTGTTGTTCATTATCTGATTATAAGTTAGTGGAGCATCTTCTGAATTAATGACTTCCTCACATTCCTTTTCATACTTGCTTCCAACACGTCCTGTTATAATCAGCTTTTCCTTGGCTCTTGTTAATGCAACATACAAAAGACGTAAATACTCCATACGACTTTCCTGTTTGTTTAAATCCTTTACATACTTTCTATATGTAGGTGTAACGGATAGTTTCACATCTGGAAAAATGGCATCTACTGCTGCATAGCCATTGTCACTTATATCTACAGTTCCTGCATCTGCAACGAAGTTACTTGAAGTGTCACAAATGAAAACAATAGGGAACTGCAAACCTTTACTTTTATGAATTGAAAGTATTCTTACAATGTTATCATTTTCATTAACTGTTGATGCTTCCCCCTGGTCACTGTCTAACTCCTTAATCTTCTCAATATATCTTACAAAATTAAAAAGTCCCCTATAACTTGTTTTCTCATAGTTTGCAGCCTTCTCCTTTAAGTTCTCAATATTTAAATATCTTCTCTTTCCATTGCTCAAGGCTGATACATAATACTGAAATCCTGTTCGTTCTAATATTTCATTTATAATTTCATATACGGAATTCTTATAATCCAGTTTTCTGTAATAATTAAGTTCCTTAAAGAAATCATAAATTTTCTTAACAAGATTTGAATCATCTCCTGTTTCCTGATAAGCCAATAAAGAATCAAGAAATGAAATCTTACGGTTATCTCCCTTAATTACTGCAAGTTCGTCATCTGTAAAATTGAACATAGCGCTTGTAAGTACAGATACTAATGGTATATCCTGTCTTGGATTATCAATTATGGTAAGCATATTCATAATGGTTTCCACTTCCATTGAATCAAAAAATCCGCTCTTAGAATCTGCGTATGCAGGAATTCCCATATTCATAAGCTGCTCAACATATATGCCTGCATTGCTTTTTACACTACGCATTAAAATAACTATATCCTTGTACTGGGCAAGTCGCATTTTTCCATCTTTTCCCTGAACCATAAAGCCATTTTGCGGGTCCGTTAATTCCCTGATTTTAGATGCTACAAATGTAGCCTCTTTTTCTTTTGAGCCGGTTTGTATACCGATAAATTCTGTTCTATTATCCTGTCTTTCAGGAATCTTCTCATACTGTGCTCCCAAAGAAAGTCTGTGTCCTTTTTGATAATCAATGTCACCGAAATTAGGAGTCATTATTCTGTCAAATAAGAAATTTACACTGTCTATTATTTCCTTTCTACTTCTAAAGTTCTGATCTAGCGTAATCAGACAATTATCTGCCTGCAAGTCTTCTTCATAAGAATAAAACTTCTCAAGGAACAACTGAGGTTTTGCATTTCTAAAACGATAGATGCTCTGCTTAACATCCCCAACCATAAACATATTATTAATGCCATAGCCTTTTGAAACACTTGTTAAAATTGCTTCCTGAACATAGTTGCTGTCCTGATACTCGTCAATCATAATTTCTTTATAGTTTTTTGACATATCCTTTGCCACTTTTGTTGGCTGTAACTTTCCATTGCCATCTATGTCATTTAAAATGTTAAGTGCCATGTGAGCAATATCGTCAAAGTCTGCAATTCTCTTTTCTCTTTTCTCCGCTGTAAATCTTTCAATAAGTTTTATTGTAATCTCGCATAATATATCTATTGTTTCTCTGCAATTAACCAAGTCTTCATAAATCTCGTCAATCGGTTCTGTAAAGTACAAATCCTTAAGATTTTCGACGGTTGCTTTTACTGAAGAATTTATTGTTTTTACCTTTAACTTTAATTCAGGATTACCTTTTCTTACTGTCGATAATCTTGGTAATGTAAGTTTCTCGTAATATTTAGCTAAAGATTTAAAATCTTTTTGCTCCAATAAATAATCAATTTCCACCAACATATCTTTTGAATTTTGTCCAAAACTCTTTAAGTCATCATCCATTTCAGAAATCTCTATTGCTTTTTGCAAATCTTCCCTGCATTTATTTAACTGGTCTACTGTTGACTTAAAAACATGCCCATATACTTCTCCGTTTAATATGTCATCTAAATTGTTAAACTTATATTTGTTTTTTAAATTGTTAACCCAAAGAATCGGATTAATTTCCCCTTTAGCCTTTTTATAAATTGTATCTACAATGTTAAATATTCTGTCGTTTACCTTCCCACCTGAATATTTTCTTGCCAACTCTAAAAATTCTTCCGAACCTTCTTCATAGTATTCTTCCAAAATATTGTTGAGAATATCGTTTTTCATTAATTCTACTTCTATTTCTTCAGCAATTCTATAATTAGGATCTAAGTCAATTTTATCAAAATTTTCTTTGACTACTTTTCCACAAAAACTGTCAATTGTAGTTATTGTTGCATTATTTAGCAAAGTTAATTGTTTTACAATATTGTCATTATTATTACTTTCCTGTAATTCTTCAAGTCTCTCTCTCAATCGCTCTTTCATTTCTGAAGCTGCTGCCCTTGTAAATGTAAGAACAAGTAACTGGTCTACATCAATGTTTTCACGCTCATCTGTAATAAGGCTTACAATTCTCTCAACCAATACTGCTGTTTTTCCGGAACCTGCTGCCGCAGAAACAAGAATATTACGATTTCTGGTATTTATAATATCTAACTGCTTATCTGTCCACTTCATTTAATAACTCTCCTATATTTCCAAAAGAAACACTTTCTAATTGTCTGTATTTATCTCCCAATGCCTGATCAAATCTGCATATTCCCTTATAGCTACAATATCTGCACTGTTCCTCTATTGGGTTGATTGAAATCTTACCGCTAAGCAAATCATTCTTTAACTCATCTGCTTTGTTTGATACATGCTTGATTAGTTTCGAATATGTTTGTTCATCTAAAATCTGACTTGTTTTCTTTGGATTGCCTGATTTGTCATAAGATACTTTTACAATCTTTGATTCATTGTTATTCTCTACATCTTCATCTACAGCATCTATAACTTCCTTACTGTCACATACAATTCCTGTCATTTGGAATTTTGGTAATTGCTGTTTGAAAACTATTTCCTTTAAAATTTCTTCATCAGTTCTTGTATCCTCTTTATTAACATCCCTATGCATCTTAATTAAGTCATTTGTTCCACTTATATTCATATATGGATCTCTAATATTAAAATAAAGTCCTGCTGCCGGTAAAATTTCTTTGGATGTTTTCTTCTTTTCGTAATTTATTGCATCATTAATATATACTAATAACTGCATTTGAATTCCATTATAAGCTTTTGTAATGTCAAAAACCTTTTCTGATGACTTATAGTCAATAACCTTTACATATAACTTATCATCGGTTTCATAAGTATCAATTCTATCTACAATTCCATGCTCTAATGGTATTTCATATTCTGCCGGTTTGAATTTTCCATGATTAATATGATTTATTAACACCTTAACAGTTTTCTCAGCTATTTCTTTTACCTGATTAGTTATAAAAGCATTTCTTGCTGAACCTTCAAGGGCTTCATTATCATATTTTTCAAAAGTGTATTTCACTGCTTTTTTAATTAACTCACTGCTTTTCTCATCAGTAATTTCCTTCCACTGAAGCTGCTTGCTATTCACCATTTCAAAAAACTTCTGTATAGTTATATGATAAAGATTTCCAATATCATAAGCCTCTATTGAAAATTTTTCTCTTTCCTTTAATTTCAAACCATAAGAAAGGAACTGTGAATAAGCACATTTAGCATAATTTTCCAGTCTTGTTATACCAATATTACCAGGAATACCATATAATTTTTTTGCATATTCTTTCATTAAGTCATTCCTGTTATTATTATAAAATCCACCTTCTAATATTAAATTCATTATTTTTGCAGTTGACTTATCCGACAATAAAATCTTACTTAAATAATTAAATCTCGGATTATCTTCGCCATTTCTATATGCATTAATGTTTTCAGCAACATACTGTAAGGCAACTTTTTTGTTAGTAATGTGGCTTACCGGAATTTCTATTTCCTCAAAATGCTTTTCTTTCATATTAGGAAACATTTTTTCCAGTATTCCAATTATATATGATTTTCTTAAAGTTGAACCATCACTGTCTGACTTGCTGTAACATAAAACAATCTGTTCTAATGGTTTGGCAAATAATGAATATAAATATATTCTCTGTTTAAAAATATTTTCCCTTGTAGTTGGTGCTAATTTGTAATCCTTAGACTTTAATATGTCTCTCTCACTATCAGTTATAATACCCCCAGGTGTGCTGTTTTTAGGAACAATACCATCATTCATACCAAGGAAAAATAATATTTTTTTGGTGTCCTTTAATCTGGTTCTCTCAATATTACCCACCATAATTGTATCGATTCCCGGTGGAATAATTCCTATTTTTACCTGAGAAAGTCCTGCTTCTAAAATATCGTTATATTCTTCTGTAGTTACAATCTCATCACCCATTAAGGCAACTAATCTATCAAAAACATTAATTACTGATTCATATATTTGGCTATATTCTTTTTCCAGTGCAACAACCTTCTTCTCCCTAAATTCTTCTGCTTTTTTCTGTATTTTGTCCTGTATGTTATGTTTTACAGTAAACAAATATACTGCTTTGGTTCTTTCAAAAACTGTTGCGTCTTTTTTGATAAACTCATACCTAAGTTCCTGTAATCCTTCTACTATCTGTTCTCTAATTGTATTAACAATTTCTATATGTCCTTCTTCCATAAATGGATATACTTTCTCCCAGTTCTTAACGTAACTTCTATATCCTCTTCTATTAGCTTTCAAAATATAGTTTTCAAATATGTCGCACATATTTTCATCTAATTCCATAAATTTTAATCTAACAAATCGCATAACTGTCTGATGAGAAAAATCCTTATTAATTACATCCAATGCAGCAAGAATCCCGTCAACATATTTGTTTGCAAGAATGTCCTCCTTGTGGTCAATAAAACATGGCAAATCATATTTTTCAAATGCCTGCTCTATATACTTATGGTAACCTTCTATATCCCCTGCAATAACAGCTATGTCATTATATCTGTAATCACCGCTTTTAATTAATTTAGATATTTCACCTGCAACATATTCTGCCTCTCCTTTCGGATTATTTAAGGCATAAATTCTTATATTGTCATTGCTTTCCTTATATTGAGCTTTCTTTGTGTTTCTAAATATATTTTCTTCCACAAAAGCTAATGGCTTTGCCAGATTGCCTAATCTTGAATTTTCTTTTTGAGCCTGATTACGCTCTAAGTCAATTACAATATTAGGTTCAATTTCAACAGAATTCTTAATAGCCAGTTCTCTAATCTTTACAATTGTTTCCTTACTTAAGCTAAAAAGTTCCATTGCGTCATAACCTTTAAAATCAACCTGTTCTTCAGGCAAAGTTACTGCCAAGGAAACATGAGGGCTGTATTTTAATAACTGTTCTATGACTTTGTACTGGATTGGTGTAAAGCCTGTAAAACTGTCAAAATAAAAGTATGTATTCTTTACATATTCTGACTTAGGAATGTATTCACAAAGAAGACTTAACAAATCTTCGTTTGTTATTGCCCTATTTTCTATAAACTTATTAAATTCATTATTTATAATTTCCAAATCCTGTATTTTTAATTTAAGTGTAGGGTAATCTTCTACTTTTCCTTCAATGTCATTAAGGCTCTCCTGATTAATGCTATACTGTCTAAACTCAGATATAAGCGTTTTCACCTTGTCGGTAAAGCCCATCATTTTTACTTTGTTTTTGTAAACATAAAGCTTATCTTTGCAATCTTCTAAAACCTTTCTAATTACAAGAGTCTTACCCAAATCATCCATAACATTTAAGTCATTAACTCCCAGTTCTTCAAATATTGCATAAGCAAGTCTGGTTAAACTTGTAACTTCTATGTTGAAGCACCCATGATTAGGATGTAATGTTAGTATTTCTTTTTGAGTTTCCATTGAATATTGTTCAGGTACAACTGCCACAAAATTCTTTTCTTCCATCTTCATTGAAAGGCTTATAATTTTCTGAATTAAAGTATAAGATTTTCCTGAACCTGCCCGTCCCAAAATTAATTGTAATGCCATACGTATACCTCTTATTTGATAATTTTTTATTTTTTTATAATAACTTTTATTTTTTTTATTTTTCAATAATATACTTAACTTATAGTGTACAAGGATATAATTCCATAATCTTTTAATCACTAAGTTTCTTGCACTATTATAGTATACCAAATTACAGCGTACTTTAATGTATCTTTTTTTAATTTATAAGCTAATTATTTTAATAATATTGTTTTTTCATGTATACTTTCTCATTCCTTTTAATAAACTTAAATATAAAATATTTTTTAAGGAGTCATTATGGGAAAAAGTCCAAAATTTATGGTATTTCATTTAAAGGAGCTTATTTATACCCTTGTGTTTGTACTCCTTGGTATTGTACTGATAATATCTTTGATATTTATGTTTTGTAATAAAAACCAAGGAGAAAAAGAAACCAAAACTACCAATAGCCAATATGAAGCTGGAGTTTACACTTCCCAAGTTACATTAAATGGTAATCCTATGGAAATATCCGTTACCCTTGATAACAATCACATAAATGCCATTACCGTCACTAACGTAAGCGATACAATCTCCACAATGTATCCACTGGTACAGCCAGCCTTCGATGATATTGCAAATCAGATTGTAGACAGTCAGTCAGTTAAAAACGTAAAATTCTCTAAAGACAGCAAGTATACATATACCATGTTGTATGATGCAATTGTGGACACTATAAACAAAGGGAAAAAATAACCCTCCTATATTTGATTTATTATAGTTTATTTTTAATTTCCTATTTTTCTTATTTGTTACCTCTTTTTTACCAAAAAGGATGAGACAAAAATGCCTCATCCTTTTATTTCTTTTAAAATATTTATAATTATATTCTTCTTGTGATTATATTAATAAATCTGCTATTCCAATTCTTCTAACCATTGTCTTACGCAAGCATCACTTGGCATTCGCAAATCCCCTCTAGGTGATACTGCAACTGAACCAACTTTTGGGCCATCAGGCAAACAACTTCTCTTAAACTGCTGTGAAAAGAATCTTCTATAAAATGTTTTAAGCCACTTTAATATTGTTTCCTTATCATATATGCCCTTAAAAGCTTCATTGGCTAAGAACAATACTTTCTTTGGATTATAGCCATATCTTAAAACATAATATAAGAAGAAATCGTGTAACTCGTATGGTCCTACCAAATCCTCAGTTTTCTGTGAAATCTTGCCATCTTTTGGTGGTAAAAGTTCAGGACTGACAGGTGTGTCAAGTACATCAAATAATACTTTTGCAAGTTCCTTTTCTTCTGTTGTATCTGCAAAGTATTTAACTAAATGTCTAACCAATGTTTTTGGAACTCCTGCATTGACACCATACATTGACATATGATCACCATTATAAGTAGCCCAGCCTAATGCCAACTCTGACATATCCCCTGTACCGATAACCATGCCATTATATTCATTGGCAAAATCCATTAACAAATATGTTCTCTGTCTTGCCTGAGCATTTTCATAAGTTACATCATGTATATTTATATCATGTCCAATTTGTTTTAAGTGTAACTTCACAGCTTCAGCAATATTTACTTCCTTAAGAGTGCAACCTAATTTTTCTATCATTTTTAAGGCATTGTTGTAAGTTCTGTCAGTTGTTCCAAAGCCCGGCATTGTTACAGCAATAATTCCTTTTCTATCGATATTTAAACTATCAAAAGCTCTTACCGTAACAAGAAGGGCAAGTGTTGAATCCAAGCCACCTGAAATTCCAACAACTGCATTTTTGCAATTAGTATGCTCTAATCGTTTCTTTAAGCCCATTGTCTGAATGGAAAGAATTTCCTCACAACGCTTGTCCCTTTCACTTTCGTTTGATGGAACAAACGGTGCATTGTCTATTACTCTACTGAAATCAAATTTTTCTTCCTCTAAATATATTTCAATTTCTTCATATTCGCTGTCAATATCCTGACCTGACACAAATGTTGTCATTCTTGCTCTTTCAGCAGCAATCTTGTCCAAATCAATTTCACCATAAGTAATGCCGTTGGTAAATTTATCTGACTGGGCAATAATTGCTCCATTCTCTGCAATAATGTTATGACCTGCAAAAACCAAATCAGTAGTTGATTCTCCTTCTCCTGCATCAGCATATATGTACGCTGACAAAGTTCTTGCCGACTGACCTGTTACAAGACCTGTTCTGTAAGTATCTTTTCCAACTGTTTCATCACTGGCTGATAAATTAGCAATTACTGTAGCTCCTGCCATTGCATGATTTGTACTTGGTGGATTTGGAACCCATAAATCCTCACATATTTCTATTGAAAATGTAAAATTATCAAAATTAACACACTTAAATAAAAGATTTGTACCAACTGAAATTACATCATGTGTCTCATCAATTTCATCGCCATATTCTTCATCATACTCTTCGTCATATTCATTATCGTACTCTTCCTGTGCTTCTAATTTGAAATTCTTTAGAATATATGAGCCTGCAAGAAATGAGTTTTCATTAGTTTCCTTATAAGTTACATCCTTGAATCCTTCAACACCTTTACCTGACGAAAAATGTCTTCCCTCATAAAATTCTGAATAATTTGGAATATATGTTTTAGGTACAAAGCCCATTATTTCACCGTCATATACTACTGCAGCCATATTATATAATTTGTTCTTAAAAATCATTGGCAAACCAACTATTGCAATAATTTCCTTACCCTCCGTATATGGAACAATAGTTTCAATAAGTGCCTTCATTGCATTATCTAAAAGTGCCTTTTGCCAAAACAAATCCCCAGCTGTATATCCTGTAATACATAATTCAGGAAAAACAATTAACTGTGTTTTATTTCTATAAGCTTCTCTTATTAATGAACATATTTCCACTGCGTTGTGTTTACAGTCGCCAACTTTTATTTTTGGTGTAGCAGCAGCTACCTTTATAAATCCGTTATTCATTTTAAATATAATCCACTTCTGTTAAATGGACTATTCTCCTTTCTGCCAATTTGTTTCTTTATGTAATTGGAAATTTCTTTAGTATTTCCTATTAGAATTTGGGTGCCAAAACACCCAAATCCTGATTACTGCTTTGTACATTGTAATTTACAATCCACATTTTTATCTAAACAATACTGTGCTAATTGTAACATTATATTATTTTAATATCAACGACCCATTTATTAGAACATTCCAATTCTATAACCCATTTGTTATAATGCCCTAATACCATAAATTGTTCATTTGAACGATTTCATTATAACATTCTAATTCAAATATACATTTATTATATTGTTCTTACGAATGTATTGTACCCTAAAGCTCTTAGTCGCTGTTCAGTTGCAACAGCATTATCTAAATTTCTATAATTGCCAACTGTCACTTTAATAAGTCCCCGTTCAACTATCAAATTAACAGGAAAGCCCTGCATTTTAAGTTCATTTGCCTGTCTGTTTGCCAACAAAGGATTTCTAAACGCCCCTACCTGAACAGTATATCTTGACATTTGAGAGGCTGTTATTCCATTTGAATTTAGAGTATCAATTATACCATCCGCTATTGCCTGAGCTATTTCATTAAACTTTTCATCAAATAACTGATTATCTTTATCTGAATTAATAAAACCTAGTTCTAAAAGAACAGCCGGCATTTTAGTCCTTTTCAAAACTACCAAATTTGGTCGTTCCACAACGCCCTTGTCTTCAAAACCAAGTGCCACAAGATTTTCATTAATATTTCTTGCCAAAGTTCCCTTAAAACCTGAATCATTATACACTAAAGCCTGAACTCCACCATATGTGTTAGGCGTTGGGGAGGAATTTCTATGAAATGAAACAAACAAATCCCCGCCTGCTTCATTTCCAATTGTTGCTTTTTCAAAGGGCGTATTATAGACGTCTGTTGTTCTTGTATAAACTACATCAAAGCCTGCATTTTTTAGTAAATCCCCTACAGCCATTGCCATTCTAAGGGCATCATCTTTTTCCTGTCTGCCATTATAAGTTGCACCCGAATCACTTCCACCATGTCCCGGATCAATTATTATTTTATATGCCATATTATTCCTAAAAATATTTTTTCATAATATTATATGTTTTATATTAGGAAATATTGCAAAAAACCAACTTCTTGAATTTAATTCTGTTATATTTTTCAATATAATAAGATTAAACTTTTCGAAGTTGGTTTTTAATTAATATTATTTTCACTATTTAGTTGTATTATTTTTGTTTGTATTTTTCTTTGTTGTATTATTCTTTGTGTTGTTTGTATTATTCTTTTTGTTTGACTGTGTTGTGTCGTTATCATTACCATCAATGTCGTCAACAATATCATCTACACCATCTTCAATGTCATCGCCAATATCATCAATAACGCCATTATTATCGTTACCATTATTGTTATTTCCATTGTTATCTGTGTTATTATTCATGTTATTTGTTGTACTCTGATTATTGTCAGTTGTATTTGACTCAACTGTAGTTGTTTCATTGTCATTGTTGCCACATCCAACAAATGTAAATACTGACAACATAAGTGTTAATACTAATAAGTAATTTCGTAAATATTTCATTTCTAACCTCCATAATTTACACTGTTTTCTAACAGTTTCTTTATGAAGTTATTATTTTCATTTTATTTAATTTTATACAACAAAAATTAATCAATTACATCTGCCATGTTGTACATGCCCGCTTCTTTTCCTGCAAGGAATTTTGCAGCATCAATTGCCCCCTTGGCAAATATAGCTTTTGAGTAAGCTGTATGTTTAATTTCGATTACTTCATCGGTTCCGGCAAAAATAACTTCGTGTTCACCTACAATTGTGCCACCTCTAACTGCTGAAATTCCAATTTCGTTCTTCTTTCTCTTTTCACGAACATTACTTCTATCGTATGTGTAATCATATTCGTTATTTAATTCCTGATTGATGCAATCTGCTAACGCAAGTGCTGTTCCGCTTGGTGCATCAACCTTCTGATTATGATGTTTTTCTACGATTTCAATATCAAATCCTCTGTCAGCTAAAACATCTGTAGCGATTTTTAATACTTTCATTAATGTATTAATTCCTAAAGACATGTTTGCTGAACGAAGGACTGCTACACTTTTACTAGCCTCATTAACCTTGTCTAACTGCTGTGCAGACAAACCTGTTGTACATACAACAACAGGTGTCTTTGTTTCAACTGCATAATCTAATAGATCATCAATAGCTGCTGTTACCGCAAAATCAATTATTGCGTCAGCCTTAACATCACATTCCTTTATTGACTTAAACACAGGATAATCATTTGCAATACCTGTATAAGCATCAATTCCAGCTACAATCTGTACATCTTCATCTTTACTAATTAAGTCTGTAATAACTCTACCCATCTTGCCATTACATCCATGCATTATTACATTTACCATTTTCTCCTCCATTACCTATAATCCCTTTGCATTTGCAAAAAGAATTATTTTTTTGGCAATATATCCTTTGTATATTTGCCATATTATCCTGCTATTTATAATACACCGTAGTCTTTTAATGCTTTCTTTAATACTTCCTTATGAGCATCTGTTAATTCTGTAAGTGGTGCTCTAACTGTTCCTACCTTATAACCAAGCATGTTCATTGCTGCCTTTACGGGAATTGGATTTACTTCACAGAACAAAGCGCCGATAACATCGATTGCTTCTAATTGTAACTTCTGAGCTGTTTCAATGTCTCCATCTAAAAATGCATAAACCATGTCATGTACTTTCTTTGGTGCAACATGTGACCAAACTGAAATTACACCTTTTCCACCAAGTGAAAGAATTGGTAATACCTGATCATCATTTCCTGAATAAATATCAATACAGCCATTAGCAAGTGATGCTAATTTAGCTACTGCTGAAATATTTCCTGAAGCTTCCTTAATAGCAACTACATTCTTAACTTCCTTTGCAATTCTAACTGCTGTTTCAGGCTGGATTGTTGTACCTGTTCTGCTTGGTACATTGTACATAATAATTGGAATATTAACTGCATCCGAAATAGCCTTGTAATATTCATATAAGCCGTCCTGAGTACATTTGTTGTAATATGGTGTTACACAAAGAAGTCCGTCTGCTCCAACTTCTTCTGCCTTCTTTGACATATTAACTGCTTCTCTTGTACAGTTTGAACCTGTACCTGCAATAACAGGAACTCTTCCTGCAACCTTATCTACACAATATTTTATAACTGAAACGTGTTCTTCGTCAGGCATTGTTGATGATTCACCTGTTGTACCACATACAATAATTGCATCTGTACTATTAGCAATCTGATCATCAATAATTCTTCCGAATTCTTCATAATTAACAGTATCATCGTCATTAAACGGTGTAATAATCGCTACACCTGCACCTGTAAAAATAGACATTTTACATTTCCTCCTAAAAAATATGTATTATTTTGTTAAGCATAGTAAAAGGAGCTTAAATCTAAGCTCCTTATAAGAATTCAATATAATACTTATAAGTAGCCCTCCATCAATTAGCTCTTCATCAATTGATGACAGTCATATGACTATTAACCATACGCCCAGAGTAAATATTCCGGATATCCACCCTTCGGCACCACTTCCTTTTGTACACAATCTTCTGTCTCCGGGACATCCTATGTACTACTAATAACCGGTGCAACCTCTACTATATTAACTGTATTAATAATATCACTGTGACCCTATAGTGTCAACCCAACACTATGGTATTTGCATTATAAAATTTTGTTTTCTATTCTTCATTATTCCAAATAAATATACCAATACAAACTGTATATATAAATATTATATTCAGCTTTTCTGATTTATTTAATAAATATTAAAATATATTTCTATTTAGATTATGGCATCAAAACATCTTTTTCCACCTGTATTTGTGCAATGTCATTTTGCACACCGGGCTGGAAAAACTTTGAATGCTGTATTAACATTCTATTATTTAATAATATCGTCGTTAGGGTTCTTTTCCTGTAAAACCTGACCTTTTTTACCATAGCCCTCAGGCACTCCTAATTTCTGATATTCGTAGCCTAACTGTGTTATTTTTCCCTTATATGAATTAATTAATGAAGAACCACCGTTTTTATAATCTGTCGGTTCAAATGAAAACCATGCGTATCTCTCCACATAATCTCTCTTGTCCAATTCAGGCAAAACAATTTTCATATAATCAATTGCAGACTGTCTTGTCTGTTTAGTCCATGCAGGCACACCGCTCAGAGCAAACTCTGTAATCCAAATTGGCTTTTTGTACATTTCCCAGGTTTCATCTATTATTTTCAAAAAGGCTTCTGCTCCCTCTTTTGTATGCCAATTCCAGTAGTGATGCAATACTAAAAACGCCATGTCATCATCCATTTTTTCCTGTTTCATTTTTTTCATAAAAGGCTGAAACCATTCTTCTGAAGCTGAAGGCCAAACTGATGCAGCAGGGCTACCTACGATTAAGCCCTGATTCAATATGGATTTCATACCACTAACAGCATCATCTACACTCATGTTTGACTGATCTGCTCTATCCGGTTCATTAAATGCCAAAACATACTTATATCCACGTAATTTCAATACTTCAGCCTGATCTTTATCAGTAGGCGCAGTTGTCCAAAACATTGGCACAAATTGTAATTTTTGAAATGACGTATAATTATGTTTTGACAAAGCCCAATTGTAATACCAGGAAACGTTCCAGTGATCAGCATTTACATGTTCTGCCATATCCTTGTTCATACAAAAGCCTTTTTTATTAACATAAAATCCAAAAACATCAGAATTAACTTCATTTCCGTGGTCTAATATTGCTTTAATATATACTTTGTGAATTGATACTTTTGTAGTGTAATATTCAAAAGTTGTCTTATTGCCTGAAACTTCTCCCTGCTTCTTATCATCTACATATATCTGATACTTATGTACACGTCCCATTTTATCTGCCGACTTCCAGTTTATTGTAATATAACCTGCCGGCTGTAAGCTTCCTTTTTCAGGTGAAATAACCGCCTCAGTTTTCCATTTACTTTTATTTTTGTTTATTTTATTTTTCCTATTCTTTGTGGCAATGCTTGTTCCAACAATGGCACCTAGCAATACTACTAAAAGTATTAAAATAATTCCAATTATAACATTTCTTTTCCTGTTGTTCATATTAAGTCCTCTTCATTTTATTTTGCAATTTTTTCAAAAAAGAAAAGGGTTAATATAACCCTTTTCTAAAAATCTTATTACATTTTAAAATATTTTATGAAATTTTACAAGGTAAAAAAAATTGTTTTAAGTCTTATTTTTGTATTTTCCTTAGTAATTTTATTATTTTTTAACTTTAACCTTCTTTGTTTTGCTCCAAGCTCCGTAAATCTTTGTGCTACCCTTCTTTGTGTAAGCTCTGGCTTTAAAGTAATAAGTTGTTTTCTTATCCATTTTCTTAAATGTATAAGTTGTCTTTGTTATGTTCTTTATCCAGTAGCCTGAAAACTTTTTGTTATCACAAATCTTAATCTGGTAACCTTTAGCATTCTTTGTTTTGCTTAAAGTAAGTTTTATCTTTCTTGTTTTAATGTTTTTTGCAGATTTTATTTTTGCCTTAGCTGGTTTTACAACGCTAGGAGTTGTTGTGTTTGAGCCGATAGAAATCTTTCTGTTTTGATTTACAGCATTTCCTGCAACATATTCAGCTGTTGGATTACCATAATTACAATAAGCCTTTCCTGCCTCTGTAAAAGCTCCTGTTGAATGATACCATAGCGCACAATTCATAGTGTTCTTGTTTGTTCCTGCACCATCAAATGAGAATGCTGAATACCTTTCAACATAGTCCATCTTATCTAAACCTTCAAGTGCTGTTTTAATAAACTCTGCCTCTCCTGACTTTGTTACATACTGTCCCTGTGGAGAGAATTCTGTTATCCAAATTGGTTTGTGATACTTATTCCAACAAGCTTCAACAACATTTGTTAAGAACCAGTTTGCACCGTCTTTTCCCGCATAATTTTCAGGATAACAATGTATTGTTATAAAATCAACATCTAAACTTGAATTGCTGTCTATCTGTCTCATAAAGTTCTGGAACCATGTATTTGTTGTTGGCCATGTTCCTGTAGCCGGTGAGCCAACTCTCATTCCCTGATTCATAAATGCAGGCCAACAACTAATTGCTGTTGCAACATTCATATTTGCCTGATCCTTAAAATCAGGTTCGTTAAAACCTAATATAGTTTTATAACCATTATTTTTTGCTGTCTGAACCTTGCTTAATGTGTTTGAATAAGAATTTGATGACCACACCATTGGCACATATTCAATTTTCTTAAACTGATTTGCAAAATTTACACCAATTTCATTCTTATCCTGCCGTGTTGTACATTCAGATAACTGTTTAAATTCACGAGTTTCCCAGTTATAATACCATGATGCCTGGACATCATCCGGCTCCAACTCAATTGCCATTGCCTTGCTGGCTGCAATACCTTTCTTTGATACTTTAAACTTAACTGTAGCAGTATCCATGTATTTGCCATTTGTCATTTGAGCTGTTACCCAAACTGAATGAATATTTACTTTTGTTGTATAAAAATCATAAGATGTAGATGTTGTAGTTGTTTCCTTCTTGCCATCCACGTAAACTGTATAGTTTTTTACTGTTCCATAACTATTCCCGTTAGACCATGTAATTGTTACGTGTCCGGCAGGCACCAACTTATTTGCTGTTGGAGATGTAACCTGAAATGGAACTACATTAACAGCTTTAACGGTATTTTTCATAGCTACAGTGTTAAAAGACAACACCATAGCTACTGCTAATACCAAAAATATAACTTTTTTTAAAACCTTCTTCATTTCTTGCCTCTTTAATTATTTCTTTTTGCTAGTTTTTTTTGACTTTTTAGTTTTCTTTGCTTTTTTTACTTTTACTTTTTTTGTTTTTGCTGTAACAACAGAACTCCACTTGCAGTAATATTTCTTGCCATTTATTACTTTGTAAGCTCTTGCTCTTGCATAGTATCTCTTGTTATTCTGAAGCTTAGTAACACTACCTGAAATAGTTGTTGTATTCTTTGCTGAAAGATTCTTGTACTTTGTCTTATATTTCTTCTTTGTACTAAACTTCTTATTTAATGAATACTGTAGCTGATATCCTGCAGCTCTGTCTACTTTCTTGAAGCTATATGAGAAAGTTTTTTTCTTTCCTATTAAGCTGTAAATTGTTGTAGGTACTGCAGATACACATGTTCCAAGTGATGTATTCTGTGTTGTTGTGTATGCTGTACTGTATGTCTTTGCATTATAACCGACAGGATTACCAATATTTGCGTAAATTTCACCTAACTTAGTAAGTTTTCCTGTATCATAATCAAAAATACCTGATGCACCGGTCTGGTCATCCTTTGGATTGAAGTCAAACCATGCATATCTTTCAACGTATGATCTTTCATTTAATCCCTTAAGAACTATCTTCATAAATTCCTGTACCTGTGCAACATGTTTAGAGTTACTTGGACTGAACTTGTTTCCACTATCAGCAACAGCAAATTCTGTAATCCAAATTGGCTTACGGTATTTATAGTAAATTTCATCTATTGCATGTAAATACTGTAAAGCTGTTTCTTTATTATTGTAATAATGCTGATATGCATGTACCGCAATAAAAGTCATATTGCTCTTATCAGAAGCTGATAAACCATTCCAAAATGGTGTCCACCACTTATCTGAATTAATCTGGAATGTTTCAGTTGCAGGTGAACCTAATCTTAGGCTACCCTTATAACTGATTGTTTCTCTCCATCTGTTTATCATAGCTGTAGGTGTCTGATCTGATTCCCATGTTAAATCCGGTTCATTGTATGATAATAAATATTTATACTCTTTCTTGTTAGCATATGTACATCTGTCTTCAATACTTTTTGGATTATCTCCCCATATCATAGGAACGAATTCAACATTATTGAATTTTTTATTCTTGAAGCCCATATCTTTAAAAGATCTGTAGCCCCAATTGTAATACCAACCAATGTTCATTGATGCAGGATCTACAACTGTACCCATATCTTTTTCATTTACACAAACCCCCTTCTTTGTAACATAGAAAGTTCTTGTGTTAGTTGTAACTGTTGTTCCATCATCTAAAGTTGCTGTGATTTTTGCATTGTGAGACTTTACTGCTATAGTGTAGAATTCAACTTTCATTGTCTCACCACTAGGTGCTACTGTTTTCTTTAATGCACCATCAACATAAACGCTATAAGATTTAACATTTTCTAAGTCGTTATTCCACTTTACGTCAATGTAACCTGCTCCAATAAGCTTTCCCTCTTCCGGACTAACTATTGCGCTACTCTTCCACTGTTCTGCATTTCTTGCAGCCTTTACATTATTTGATGGCATTAATGTAATTGATGACACTAATAACGCAACAGCTAATAGGAAACTTGTAATATGTTTCATAGTTTCTCTCCTTATTATTTCCATTAATCATAATTAATATTAATAAGGTAACATATTCAGTTTGCCCCTTTTCAACTCTTTTCCATAACATTTCAATTCTAAAAAAGGGCAGTAAAGCTATTTATATATATAACCTTCCGCCCTTTCGTTTAAAATTTTAATTAATTCCTGATTATTTGACCTTTACAGTTTTCTTAAGAACTCTACTGCTGTATACCTTCTGTCCAGCTGAGTCATAGTTATAACCCTTAACCTGAATGTATACTTTCTTCTTTGACTTTAACTTCTTAATTGTATATGTCTTAGCAGTTGTAGTCTTTGTCTTAGCTTTCTTCATCTTCTTATTGTTAGCATACTTAATTTCGTATCCTACACAATTCTTAATCTTTGTTAAAGCTAATTTAACCTTCTTCTTCTGTGCTGTAAATTTAACCTTTGCCTTTGCTGGCTTTGGAGTATTTACATATACACAGTTTAATACAGTGTTTCCTGTAATAGGTGTTGAAAGACTAAATGTGCTTCCGTTCTTTGTGAATTTTGAAAATGTCTTGCCCTTTACAGGGAATACATATGAAGATGTCTTTGCTCCTGCATTAACATATTTTGTATATGATTTTGAACCATATGTATATTTAACAGAATACTGTGTTCCTGCAGCAATCTTAAAGTCAGATACAGAGAAGTTTCCTGTCATAGCTAATTCATCAGGATATGAAACAACATATGAACCTAAAGCGAACTGAACTTTAACCTGTGAACCTGCATAATTTGCCGGAACAGTGAACTTAACTGTTACAGTCTGTGGATCTGTTACTTTTGAATCTGCAACAAAGAAGCCTGCTGATGTACAGCCACTTGTTGTTGAAAATTCTAATCCATTATTGTTAGCCGGATTAATTACACTAACATTAATATGTTTTTTATAATTATTCTCCTGAATCTCGTTTCCCTTTTCATCTTTTTTAGGAATCTTATCTCCGTTAGAATCTAATACATATTCACCATTTACATCTGTTTCGTAGATAGTCTTCTTTCCCTTTAAAGTGCTTGTGTATTTAAATGATAAAGTATATGAACGTCCTTTTTCTACATTCATTGCTGATGTAAACATTCTAAGTCCCCACTGGTTATCTCCAACTAATGAGCCATCACGTTCATTGTACTGACCATCCCAGCCTGTATTCTTTGCATAAAATCTTGCTGATGATGATGAACTTTCAGCTACCCAGCCTTCAGTTGCAAAGTCTGTTCCTGCGACCTGTCCATTTGGATATTCATCAGTATTAATATGTGTTAATGCATGATACCAGCAGTATGGATGTTTTCTTGAGCCATCTTCTCCTGCTACATGTCCACTATGTGAATCTAAGTTGCCATTAGCATCATAACTAATTACTGAAAAATAATCCCAACTAATATTTGAAGCAATATTTGCTCCATTTGCAGCATGTCCAGCTGCCGGTACTACACCAGTAATCCCAACTATCATAGTTAATGAAAGTACTGCTGCAGAAATCTTCTTAAAAATATTTCTTCTCACGTCTAGTCCTCCCGACCTTTCTATTAAGTCTAGTTTTAATTAGACAGTTACCCAATGCCTTAGCATTGGGTACTGTATTATACATCTAATTTAATTGTAACAATTATTTTTTAATTTTAACTTTCTTTGAAGCCCAAGCTGAAGCTTTGTACTTAGCCTTTGGTCCCTGAGCTGAAATCTTAATTGTTACTTTCTTTCCTTTTTTAAGCTTCTTAACTGTTAAAGATGTTTTCTTTGCTGTGTATGTTTTCTTTCCAACTTTTACCTTGTATGATGTAGCACCAGTTACTTTCTTCCAAGTAATCTTTAATGTGCCTTTCTTCTTATTAACAGCCTTAATACCTTTAACCTTAGCAAGTTTCTTAACAGTAACCTTTGCTGTTGGTTTAACTGTTGGCTTCTGTGTTGGGTTAACTGATGGCTGTGTTGGGTTAACTGATGGCTGTGTTGGGTTAACTGATGGCTGTGTTGGCTTTGTTTCAGGTTCTGTGAAATCTGGATTTACGCCCTTATCTGTAATTGTAAAATCACTTACTACAACTGTACCATTCCAGTTAGCTTCTGTTTCTGTAATTATATCCTTTACATCATTGCCTGCATAATCATTCTGTGAATTGAAAGAACCTAACATAATAGCTGTTGTAATTTCTTTAGCTGATACATAATTAGAAAATGTAAATGTAAATGTCTTATCTGTTGTTCCTAATGTAATAATCTGATTTGATGCATCACCGCCAAATTCAACAGGTGCCTGATCATATGGTGCGAGTCCTTCTGTTTCTGTATTAAATGCTACATATGCATATTTCTTCTTTGAAGCTTTTGCTTTAAATGAAACTGTATATATATGACCTGCCTTACCTTCAATAGTATTTGTTGCCATTACAGACCATGGATTGATTCTATCATTTCCCCAATCTTTGTCCCAGCCTGTATTTTCAATATTCATTGTGAAACCAGTTGCTGCTTTGCTTGCTGACTGAATCTGCTTGTTATTCTTGTCTCTTTCCCAGTTAGAAAATTCTTCATCTCCTACCTTAACTGACTTGATGTAACCTGTGTTACCTGGTTCTGCTGGGTTATACTGTCCCCCCTGTGTAAATGACCATGTTGGTGCTGCTAATGTTGTTGCATCATCTGCCTTTACTGAACTTGCGAAATTAACTCCTAATGCAAGTGTTGCAATTAAAGCTACAGATGTTGCACCTGCTACTACCTTATTGAAAACTTTTCTCATTTCCAATTCCTCCTTTAATAAATTTTAATTTTAATTTTCGCTTGAAATTTTTCAATCTCATTTCAATTGACGTTATTATATCATAAACGTTTTTATTTCTCAACACTTAATGTTAAATTTAACGAATAAAACTGTTTTTAACTATTAAATAATATGTAATATTGCATAACGTTTTTGGAACTGAAACGTTTTTTATCATTTTTTTGGATGATTTTATCTTATTTTTACTTTTTATCAAAGTATTTTTAACCAATTAGAAAATATTATTTATATATTCTGCTTATTTATATCGAATTCATATAACATTATCATCAAAAAGAGCCAATCTCATTTTTAAGATCAGCTCTTTCCTAACTTTATTTTTTTATAACAACTTTCTTCGCCTTTGACCATTTACCATATACTTTACCGGCACATGCTCTTACTCTAAAGTAATATTTTTTCTTCTTCTTTAATTGTTTAACAGTGTATGTTAATTTCTTGGTATTTTTAATTTTTACTTTTTTAGTAAACTTACTATTCATTGCATATTGAACCTGATATGATTTTGCCTTTGAAACTTTTTTCCAAGTCAACTTGACAGATTTTTTCTTAACATTTTTGGCTGCTTTGATTTTAACCTGCTGTGGTGTGACTTTTTTTGTTGTTGTAGGTTTCTGTGTTGTAGGCTTCTGTGTTGTAGGTTTAACAGTCGTTGTTTCTTCAGTTGTTGTTTCAGGTACATATACAAACATCTCATCATCTGATATTGTTTGTGCATTATAACCTTCAGGATTTCCCTTTGAAGAATACATTCTACCAAGTTCTGTATAAGCACCGGATTCATAATCAAACATAGCTGTTCCACCTGACCCATTAAACGCATCTATATCATTCGTACTATCGATATCATATGGGAACCAACAGTATCTTTCCACATGTGGATTATTATCTAAAGCATCCATTGCATCTTCAAGATATTTCTGTATTTCTGCCCTTTTTTCAGGAATTTCATAACTAAAGTCATAATCCGTTCCCTTCACTCCAAACAAAGACATCTCAGTTATCCAAATAGGTTTATGATATGAATTCCAAAGTGTTTCCACTGCATCAATTAGTCCCTGCAAATTAATTGTGTTTCTATAATAATGTAAAACTACCGCATCAACACTGTCAGCTTCTCCATCTACCCAGGTTTTTGTAGCGTCATCTTCATAATCGTAATATAATCCCCAACTTCCGTCCCAAGGATTTTTGCAAATGTAATCACCATTCATAAATCTTCTAAGCCATACAGAATCTCCCCCCGGAGCTGCAGGTGCCGGTGAAACATTTCTCATATTAAGCGGTTTAATATAATCATTCCAAACACTTGAAGCTTCAAAGAATTCCATATTTGCCTGACTTCCAATATCAGGTTCATTAAATCCTAAAATATAATTTGATGTTGTATTTAAATTCTTCATTGCTTCTTTGTTATCATCACCGCTTCCCCACATCATAGGAATGTGCTGAACGCCCTCATCTAATGATGTATTAAAAGCATCTGTTGACCAATTGTAATACCATGAGCAGTTAAGTTTACTTAGCTTAATCTTGTCACTCATATCGCCACCTAATGCGAGACCTTTTTTTGAAACATAAAATGTTCTCACTGATGTTAATTCAACATCGTCTTTTTTTGCCTTAACAGTAATTTCATGTTTGCTTACTTTTGTTGTATAAACTTCTGTCTTTCCTTCATCACTTGATGTAAAAGTTTTAGTTACAGAAGAATCTGTTTTCTGTTCGCCTAGTTCTTCTCTTACAATATTGTTACCGTTCCAGTAAACAGGATTTCCATCAAGATATACAGTGTATGTATAGCCTTCCATTGAATTATCAAATTTTACATCAATGTAACCGGCTCCTACAAGTTGTCCCTCACTTGGTACTTTGACTGCATTAGTTTTCCAAGAATCTTCTTTTTCATCAGCTTTTGTTTGTGTAGTATATGTAATACCACTAATCGCCAACGCTATTACAAGAACTAATGAAATTATGTTTTTAATTCTCTTTTTCATAATTCCTCCTTATTTGAATTAAAATCTTTTTATACAATTTTACTTCATGCATGTATAAAAGTCAAAACGTTTTTATCTATTATTCACAAAATGCACAAAATCAATGTATCTATATTTAACAACTATTCTATTTTTTCACCAGTATACTATACGGCATTTCGTTTTATACAATTTTCCTATCACGCAAAAAGCTGTTCTCAGAATCAAATCTAAGAACAGCTTTTTATTACTGGTCAATATATTCTAGTTTACTAACAGAAACTTCGTACGCTATATGCTTTTCACTTTCCTCTTCGTTAATTTTCTTAACGTACTCTCTACTTTGAACGCGTCCCCATATTTGAATGTGACCGCCCACTTCAAATGTAGAAGCATATCTTGCATTTCTCCCCCAGGCAATACATGGAATATAATCTGATTTTCCGTATGGACGATTAACTGCAATTAATAAATCTGCAATTTCTCTTCCAAGTGGTGTTTTTCTGTAAATTGGTTCTTTACAGATATAACCATCTAAAAATATTTGATTAGTTTTTCCAGCTTCCAGGTTTTCTTCGACCTCTTCCCATTCTCTAACAAAAATTGATAACACTAACTTATTCTTAGTTCCTTCGTGACGATTATAAGATCTAAACTGTCCTGAAACCTCAACTAATCTTCCTTTGTAGTCTTCGTTTACATCAACTAACCTTTCAGATACCATAAGTGGAATAATATCAGTTAATTCGCTTAATCTGTCAACCGATACATCTACTATGTAGAATCCTTCTCCAAAAACTTCGTGACTAAATCTGAAATCAGAAACAATCTCTCCTATAATACTCACTCTGTTGTTTTCAATTACTTTGTCAATCATTGTATTTCCCCCTTCACCATACTTTGGTTTATTAAATTTTTATCAATATAATTATATGCTATTTTTTCCTAAATATGTAAAAAATCGTTCGACTTCTATCGACCATTTACCCACTACTAATTCCCATATGCCATTTAATAACGTTTATTTGCCGTTATGCGCAATAAAAACTTTTATGTGGTTGTGCACAATAAATCCCATTTAATATTTATATGAGTTGTTAACATTATGACTTATGTCATTAATTTTAAAACAGATGTCAGAATCAAATCTGACATCTGCTTAATATGTATTATTCAGTTAAAAATTATTTAACCTTTACTTTCTTCTTAGCGCTGTATGCACCAGTTACTCCTGATGTCTTAGCTACTGCTGCTACCTGTACAGTTACTTTCTTCTTTGATTTAGCCTTAACTGTTACAGATGTCTTCTTTGTTTTTGTAACTTTGCTTCCAACCTTAACTTTGTAAGATTTTGCTCCGTTAATCTTTGCAAACTTAACTGTAACTTTGCCCTTTTTTGATGACTTAGCTGACTTAATCTTTGGTGTTTCAATTAAAGTAAACTTAGAAACCTTGATGTTTGTAGCTGCTGTGTAGTCACCGTTAGCATCGTTCTGTAATCCTATTTCTGCTGCCTGCTTGAAGTCTCTCTTGAATACATTGTATCTTGTTACAGCATCCGCATCAGTTGATACATCTCTTCTATCACCGATATCTCCGCCTAATCCAAAGTAAACTGAATTAGCATTTCCTGCTGCCTTGAAAGTCCTCTTAACCTTAACAGTCTTGTTAGCTGGCATCTTAACCCATGTTGAGTAAGCTAATTTTTCACCTGTTGAAACCTTAACATAAGCAAACTTTGTAAGGTTTGAAGCGCTGATGTCAAATGAAAGTGTGTAAGATTTTCCTTTTGTAACCTTAACATTCTTTGCATTGTCATTCTTAGAGCCATCGATATATACCTGTGCTCCCCAAACTCCACCCCAGCCTACAGAATTAATTGATGCTGTAAATCCTGCTGCTGTGTTTGCTGTTAATTTTCCTTCTGCTCCTTCGTACCAATCTGCATTAGCTCCAAAGTAACTTCCCCAATTTGCAGCGAAACATGTTGTTGCCATAGCTGCTGTCATTGTAAGAGCCATAGCTGTTGCTGCAACTTTCTTTGCCAATCTTCTCATGATTGTTCCTCCTTAAATATAATTAAATTGTTCATACAATTACGAGCTGATTCCGCGCCCGCATATTATTGTACTAGATATGTGTTTAAACCTAACACCCCTCTTGTGCTCTATTCTATAACATTTATAGGGGTTCCTGCAACCCATTTTTGCAAATTTTTCGAAACGATTTTAATAAGGCGCTCTCTAGTCTCTAAAGGAGCCCATGCTGCATGAGGTGTAATCACAAGATTTTTTGTTTCAATAAGCTTGCAATCTTCTGGCATTGGTTCTTTTTCAATAACATCTAATGCCGCATATTGTATAACATTATTGTTTAACGCCCACATTAAATCTTCCTGATTTACAACTCCTCCACGTGATGTGTTTATAAAAAGACTGTCTTTTTTCATCTTAGTAAAGAATTCTTTATTGCACATTTTTTCCGAATCTTTATTTAACGGACAATGAATTGTTACAATATCTGACTTTCCCAAGATTTCATCAACTGCAGCATACGTCACTTCATCAGACTGTATTTTTTCTTTTAATGCACTTCTACTGTATGCCAGAACATTCATCCCAAAAGCATTTGCAATTACTGCTACTTTTTGTCCAATGGAACCATAACCTATAATACCTATAGTTTTGCCGAAAAGTTCTTTCATTTCCATAAAAGGGGAAAATTTGTTAGTGTTTATCCAGCCCTTGTTCTTTACAAATTCATCATACCTTGAGATTGTGTTGTAATAATGAAGTATAAATGCAAAAACGTGCTGAGCCACTGCCTCTGTTGAATAGCTTCCGGCATTGCAAACCGTAATACCATGTTTTCTTGTGTATTCCAAATCAACGTTGTTATATCCTGTAGCAAACAAACCTATATATTTAAGGTTCTTTGCCCCGGATAAATTCTTCTCTGACATTGAAGATTTATTACATAAAATAACATCTGCATCTTTAATACGTTCAGGTATTTCTTCATCTTTTGTAAAATCATAAATTTTCACTTCACCAAACCTGTCAAATATAGAAAAATCAATATCGTTATTTATTGTAAGTGTCGCAGCATCTAAAATTACTATTTTCATAAACTATCTCCTATTAATTAATAAAAATGTTGCTTGCCACATTTTACACACCGGGTGCGTGTTGTTGCGCAACTGTTTTCTTTTTGCACTAGGTTGTATCCATAGTGGAACGTTTTCCTTTCACACCAGGGTGCATCTATAGTGGAACATCTTTTATGTAATAAGAAATTCCGCTGGAATTTCTTATTACATAAAAAAGGACCACAGAAAATATTTCCGCAGTCCTAATTTATATAATTCAAAAATTATACTCTCTTTGAATATTCACCTGTTCTTGTATCAATTACAATTGTTTCCCCCTGTTCAACGAATAAAGGAACATATACTGTAGCTCCTGTTTCAACAGTAGCTGGCTTTGTAGCATTTGTAGCTGTGTTTCCTTTGAATCCAGGTTCTGTTTCTGTAATCTGAAGTTCAACTGTAATAGGTGGTTCAATTGCAAAGATATCACCCTTACATGAACAAATCTTAACTGTTTCATTTTCCTTAACAAACTTAAGTGAATCTCCAACCTTGTCTGCACCTACAGCAATCTGGTCATAAGTTTCACCATCCATGAAGTAGTAAAGATCTCCATCATTGTATAAATACTGCATATCCTTTCTGTCGATATGAGCATTTTCAAATTTTTCTGTTGGTCTGAATGTTGTTTCTACAACACCACCACTCTTGATATCTTTTAATTTTGTTCTAACGAACGCTGCGCCTTTTCCTGGTTTTACATGCTGGAATTCGATGATCTGACAAATCTTTCCATCATATTCAATAGTAATACCATTTTTGAAATCGCCTGCTGTTACCATAATTTTTCCTCCTAAAAGTTCATCTGTGATAAATCACGCTTCTATCATTATAAAAGATTCTATAAATATTTTCAACCTTTATCTAATTATTAATTTCAATTTCAATATAGCCTTCTTTTTCTAAATAGTTAATTATATTATAGCATGTAAGAATTCTGTCATTAGAGTCCACATTTACCTTAACATTGGCTACTGACTGGTATCTTGGTTCTCTTTGTTCCATTAACTCTTTTACATGTCTTAAACTCATGTCGTTATTTAATATTGGTCTGTGAGTGTGGTCTTTTACTCTATCAAATATTGTTTCAGGAGTAGCTGTTAACAAAACAATAACTCCGTTTTTCTTTAGTATGTCTACGTTCTCATCTTTTAATACAGCACCACCGCCACAGGAAATAATCTGTCCCTGCTTACTTGAAATTGTCTGTAACGCATTTGTTTCAAGTGTTCTGAAATATGCTTCTCCGCTATCCTTAAATATGTCGCTTATGGCTTTTCCTTCATTTTCAACTATGTAGGCATCTACATCAATTTCCTTAAAAGATGTAATTTTTGACAATGCCTTTGATACAGTTGTCTTTCCTGTTCCCATAAAACCGATTAAAGAAATATTTCCTTTTAAACTACAACCTTCATTTACTTTTAGTAATTTTCTTAAAATATCTGCCTTAACCTGCCCAGGTGCTGATGCATCAACACCTGCTGCAAACGATACACTTGAAGCTGTAATATTTGTGCATATTCTTGAAACTGCCCCAAGTTCTCCCATAGACATTGTTATTATAGGAACATTTAATATATCTTTAAGCTGCGAAGATACATCCATAAATCTTTCTACGTCTTCTTTTGCTTCAGGCATAACTGCAATTTTGCAAATGTCTGCTCCCTGTTCTTCCATTTTTTTCATTATGTCTATTATTTCACCATTAGAAGGTGTGTTATCAAAATGATGATTTGACCCAATAACTTTTGCACCATTTTTCTTAATTTCTGCAATTAAGTTTTTAGCGATTTTCATGTGTCCCATTATTTCCACATCTACATAATCGCAATTTTCTGCTGCCTTACAGCAAATCTCTGAATACTTCTCATCACTTATACTCTGCTTACCACCTTCATCAGCAGTTCTAAATGTAAAAACAAGTTTGACATTTCCAATAATATTTTTTAACTTCACAGTTATGTTTTCAATTGCATCCGTATCTAATTTTTCAATATAATCTGCTCTCCATTCAATCAAGTCAGGTTGCATTTGTAAAATCTTCTCAGCCTGATTTAACACTTCTTTTTCGTCCTGTCCAATAATAGGAATACAAATTTTTGTTTTCATTAGTACCTCCACTTTTGCAATAATTAAAGTATAGTTTAGCTGTTATTTTAAGTCAATGAGAAGGTTTACTTTTTTTATAAAAGCTCTTATACTTTAATAAGCTAAACTACTTTACTTTGGAGGATTATTATGGGATGTATAAATGAAATCAACGGCCATACAAAGCTTACAGGTCTTCTTGGAAGCCCTGTTGCACACAGCAAGTCACCTTTAATGCACAATGAAGCATTTAAGGAATTAGGACTTAACTACGTTTATTTGTGCTTTGATGTTCCTGAAAATAATTTAAAAGTTGCCTACGAAGGTTTAAAGAAATTAAACGTTGCCGGTTTTAACTGCACAATGCCTGACAAAACACTTATTTGCGAATTGGTAGATGAATTGTCACCTGCCGCATCAATGATTGGTGCCGTAAATACAGTTGTAAATAAAGATGGCAGATTCATCGGCCATAACACTGACGGAATCGGCTATATGCAGTCTGTTAAGGACGCAGGTTTTGACATAATCGGCGATACAATGACTTTACTTGGTGCCGGTGGGGCCGCTTCTTCTATTTTTGTTCAGGCAGCTCTTGATGGCGTTAAGAACATTAATGTTTTTAGTATAAAAGACCGTTTCTGGGAAAAAGCCGAAAAGATGGTTGACGCTGTTAATAGTAAAACAGATTGTAATGCTAAATTAATTGAACTTGGAAATGATGATGTTTTAGGCGAGTCAATTGAAAAAAGTCAGATTTTAACTAACGCTACTTCTGTTGGCATGGCACCAAATGTGGACAGTTGCATTATTCCTGACAAGAAAATGTTAAGAGAGGATTTAATAGTTTCTGATGTTATTTATAATCCAATGGAAACAAAACTTCTTAGGATGGCTAAGGAACAGGGCTGCCAGACTTTTAACGGTTTGTATATGCTTTTATACCAGGGAGCTGAAGCTTTCAAAATCTGGACAGGAAAAGATATGCCTGTAGAACATATTAAAGAACTTTATTTTACAGTTTAAAATATTTTATGAAAAAGAAATTTGGGTGGAATTTCTTTTTTCAGATTCTTTTCGCACAAGGATTCATCCCTAGAGGAACGTTTTTATATAATATGAATTTCCGAATAAATTTCTTACATAAAAAAGCTGTTTGTAATTTTTCGTTTAATTACAAACAACTTTTTTACAACTTATCATTCTGCGTATTCTACGTATCTTTCCATTTACAATCTCTTTATCTTTACTATTTCTGTTCTTTATTATTTCTGTTGCGCTATTTTAGCATTTATATTCTACTATTTCACACAAAATTATTTTGACTTTTTGTTTTTTCTTCTCCAATTCCATAATATGAATTTTTCAGGAATTCTTTTCAAAACAATTTGTATCTCTTCTTTTGGATTAATTTTTTCAACCATAATTGATTTAATACCAACTCTGTTTGCCCCCCACACATCAGTAAAAATCTGGTCTCCTAAGAACAATGTTGTTTCTTCGTTGGTTCCCATTATTTTCATTGCTTTAATGTAGTTTTTTTTACTTGGTTTATGAGCATCAAATATGTATTTTGAATTCACCGCATCTGCAAATGGCTTTACTCTTGGTTCCTTGTTATTTGATATGAGGCAGGTTTCTATTCCTAATTGATGTATTTTTTCAAACACATTAATTATATGTTCATCTGCCGGTGCTCCATGTGGAACAAGAGTATTATCAATATCAGATATAATACCTCTGATACCCTGCTTATAGTATTCTTCAAAATCTATTTCATCTACAGATTTCAAATATTTATCTGGATATAAACTTTCTAACATTCTTTTCTCCCGGTATTTTGTATTTTGTAAGTTTCTTAACACTTCTAAAAATACATACTTTTATTTTAACAATTTCTTTAACTCATCCATAAATGTATTAACATCTTTGAATTCTCTGTAAACTGAAGCAAATCTTACATAGGCAACCTGGTCTAATTCTTTTAATCTTTCCATTACAATCTCACCTATTACTCTGCTGGATATTTCCTTTTTTTCCATATTGAATATTTTATTTTCTACATCTTCCACAGCACTTACTATCTGTTCATAAGAAACAGGTCGTTTGTGACATGATCTTACTATTCCTGCTTCAATTTTTCCTCTGTCATAAGGCTCTCTTATATCATCTTTTTTTATAACAATAAGAGGAATGTTTTCTACTTTCTCGTAAGTTGTAAATCTTTTTTTGCACTTAAGACACTGACGTCTTCTTCTTATGGCGTTGTTTTCTTCCGCAGGTCTTGAGTCTATTACTTTTGTATTTTCTTCACCGCAATATGGACACTTCATGTTTCTTCCTCCTAGTATACTCCATCTGGTCATCAGCCTTTAGTTGTAACTATTATAAAAATGAACTTAATTCATTTTTCTTCTAAGTTTGCTGTTTATTTTAGTTAATTTTACACAAAGCCATTATAAATAAAGTGTTTAGAGAGGTCAAGATATTTTAATTTTATGTTTGACCTCCTTCTCTTCCACACGAACCAAAATAATATCAGGCCCAACCTGAGTAATACAACCAAAAGGTATTATATATTCAAAATCACTGCAAACAAGCCCGCACCATTTACTTGGTCCCATAACAACAATAGATTTTATACAGCCGGTACATATATCAAATTCCAAGTCACAAACATTGCCAAGAATTTTGCAGTCACAACAATTTATAACTTGTTTTCGTTTTAATTCTTCTATTCTCATAAAAGACCTTTTTTATATATAGTATTCTTTATTTTTGTTTTTGTTCTCTTAAAATCGTCTTTTTATTTAATATAATTTTTCATGTTTTTAATTGCATTTTTTTCCAGTCTGCTAACCTGCGCCTGGGAAATTCCTATTTCATCAGCTATTTCCATTTGAGTTTTTCCATAAAAAAACCTCATGTCTATAATTTTTCTTTCTCTTTCGTTTAGCCCGTCTAAGGCCTCCCTTAGCACAATGTCTTCAACCCAGTTTTCTTCTTTATTCTTTTTATCGCTAATCTGATCCATTACATAAAGGGTGTCCCCTCCCTGATCATATACAGGATCATATAAAGAAACCGGACTTTGAATGGCATCTAACGCATAAGTCACCTGTTCTTCCGTTGCCCCAATATGCTCTGCAATTTCACCGATTGTAGGTTCTTTGTTAGTTGACTTAATTATGTTTTCCCTGCAATAAATTGCCTTATAGGCCGTATCCTTGATGGAGCGGCTAACTCTAATTGCCGTGTTATCTCTCAAAAATCTTTTCAGTTCTCCTGAAATCATAGGTACCGCATAAGTTGAAAACTTTACATTTAGTGTGTCATCAAAATTATCTACCGCTTTTATTAAGCCAATGCATCCTATTTGAAATAAGTCGTCAACATTTTCTCCTGTGTTAGAAAACCTCTGCAAAATACTTAATACTAATCTCAAATTGCCTCTAATGTACTTTTCTCTTGCTTCCATGTTTCCTTTTTTTATTTCCTTAAAAAGTTCTCTTTTTTCCTCTTCTGTTAATAATGGTAGTTTGGCTGTATTTACACCACATATTTCCACTTTAAAAAGAGCCATAATATTTCCTACTTTCATATTTTTGTATTTTCACATAAATATGTTTTCCTAAATATGGGCTCTTTATTCGTAATATTTTCTTTTTGAAACTATAAACTTTATATACTGTCGAATTGTGGTTTATTATGTTTTTTATTGATACTTTACAATTTCTCTTTTCAGTCTTCTTATTATCTTTTTTTCAAGTCTTGATATGTAAGACTGGGAGATTCCAAGAGAGTCTGCCACTTCTTTCTGCGTCATTTCCTCGCCATCAATATTATTTAGTCCATAACGCATTTGTACTATTGTTTTTTCTCTGTTATTTAGCTTGTTTATCGCCTTGTACAAAAGCTTTTTTTCTACCTCATTTTCTATGTCTTTTGATATAATATCCTCATCTGTCCCTAAAATATCTGACAAAAGCAGTTCATTACCATCCCAGTCTACATTAAGTGGCTCATCAATTGACACTTCCAGTTTTGTTTTATTATTTTTTCTTAAATACATAAGAATTTCATTTTCAATACATCTGGATGCATAAGTTGCCAGTTTTATGTTTTTATTAGGGTTAAAAGTATTTATTCCTTTAATCAATCCAATGGAGCCAATGGAAATCAAATCTTCAACGCCTACTCCTGTGTTATCGAATTTCTTGGCTATGTAAACCACCAGTCTTAAATTATGTTCAATTAATTTCGACCGACTTTCCTTATCCTCACCTTCAATTATTTTCTTTATGCAGGTTGCTTCCTCTTCTGCTTCCAAAGGCGGTGGCAAAATGTCATTGCCACCAATGTAATATATTTCCCCTTCTTTTGAATAAAGTAGCCCTTTTAGCAAGGCAATTTTTCCCATGTATTTTTTTCCAAAATCTAACGCTTTCACAAACTCTCCCCCTTTTATTCTAATAATTTAGGATGTAAAATCATATGATACATATTATCATTACTTAATTTACCGTTATATATACCGATAATCTGATTATTGTATCTATTTCCATTTACTTCTATGTACTCACAAAAAACTCCTTTTAACAGCCCATTTTCCTTGCCCAGCGACTTAAAAGCTATAAAAGTAAACCTCGAATTTTCATTTATAATTTTTTCTGCAACAGTTTTTTCAATAATGGAAACCGGCTTTCCGGTCATAGGCTCAAAAAGGTTATTCCCCGTATCCACAAGTGCGGTAACATCTACTTTGCAATTTCCTTCTTTTATGATTATTTTAAGCAGATTTTTACTTGCTCCTGCCTCTTTTAGCATAAGCTTAGCTAACAGTCTGATAATGCTATTGCATGTAACTGCAATAACAATACTCAAAAGCATACTGTTGTTTTTATTAAACAGATTCATTATGCCATTTAGTAGGAAAGTAGCCCCATACATAACAAGGAAAGCCTTCACATTTGCCCTAAAATCCATTTTTCCAAAAGCAAGAATTATCATTATTTCAGCTACTATCAGATAAGTTAAAATTATTTTAACCGGTATGTTTTCCTTCAAAAAAAGAGTCAACACGCTGTATATGGCTCCTGCAAATGCTGCCAATATCATTCTGTACCACTTACTCTTTTTATTTAAAATCTCTCCGGTTGCAAATATAACTGACAAATCTATTAGAAAATTGTACCCAAAGTAAACATCTATAAATATGTATATATGTCTCACCCCTTTTCTACTATTATAATTTTTCCCATAAAAAAGTCTGTCGAAGAGACACATAAAAAAATAAGTTATAAATTACATTTCTATTAATATGTCAAAATATATACCTTCCATATTATGTGTAATTTATAACTTATTTCATTTTTTATAAATTCGCGATTTGCTTTTATTGTTAATTATTCTTAAATTCTGTCACTTCCAAACCTTCGTTTCTTTCAAGTAAAAGTTTTACAGACCATTCGTTTGTAAATATAACTAAAGGATTGCCCTTCATATCCTTTACTCTCTTAGCGTCTGATGGACATTTTACGTTATTTAGATTAACTGTAGGATCCTTAATCCATCTAATGTGTCTGTATGGAAGTGGCTCTAATCTAACATCACAACCGTATTCATTTTCCATTCTGTATTTCAAAACGTCAAACTGTAGCACACCTACTACACCTACGATTATTTCTGACATTTCAAGGTTATAGTCCTGAAATATCTGAATCGCCCCTTCCTGAGCAATCTGTGTAACACCCTTCATAAACTGCTTACGCTTCATTGAATCAAGAGCAACTAATCTACAAAAATGTTCAGGTGCAAAAGTAGGTATTCCTTCGTATGCAAACTTCTTTCCAGGTGTACAAATTGTATCGCCAATTGAAAAAATTCCCGGATCAAATACACCTATAACGTCGCCTGCATAAGCTTCATTTATAACTTTTCTGTCCTGTGCCATAATCTGCTGTGGCTGAGAAAGCTTCATTTTCTTTCCACCCTGAACATGGTAAACTTCCTTACTTGCATCGAATTTTCCTGAGCAAACTCTCATAAATGCAATCCTATCATGATGCGCCTTATTCATGTTTGCCTGAATCTTAAAAACAAATCCTGAAAATGGTTCTGTTACAGGATCAATCAATCCCTGATCAGACATTCTTGGAAGCGGTGACTCTGTCATTTTTAAGAAATGTTCAAGGAAAGTTTCCACACCAAAAGTTGTCAACGCTGAACCGAAAAATACAGGTGATAATTCACCTTTATCAACTAATTCCTGATCAAATGGTTCACTGGCTCCATCTAACAATTCAGCATCATCTACTAACTGATCATATAACTCATCACCTATTTCATTTTTAAACTCTTCGTTGTCTAAATCATATATTTTTTCAGCAGCACTTTTTGCGCCACCTACTGAAACAGCCTGAAACATTGAAATTTTCTTTGTATTTCTGTCATAGACGCCTTTAAATCTCTTACCGGAACCAATTGGCCAGTTAATAGGACATGTTTTAATTCCTAATACATTTTCAATTTCTTCTAATAATTCATAAGGATCTCTTGCCTCTAAATCCATTTTGTTAATAAATGTAAAAATCGGTATATGACGCATTACACATACCTTGAAAAGTTTAATTGTCTGTGCTTCTACACCCTTTGAAGCATCAATTACCATCACTGCCGAGTCAGCAGCCATAAGTGTTCTGTAAGTATCCTCTGAGAAATCCTGATGGCCCGGTGTATCAAGAATGTTAATGCAATAACCTTCATACTGAAACTGTAATGCTGATGATGTAACAGAAATACCTCTTTCTTTTTCTATACCCATCCAGTCAGAAACAGCATACTTTGAATTTGCTTTTCCTTTTACAGAACCTGCTGTGTTAATTGCTCCACCGTACAAAAGAAACTTTTCTGTTAAAGTTGTCTTACCTGCATCGGGATGAGAAATAATCGCAAATGTTCTTCTGTTTTCTATTTCTTTTTTTATGTTATCTTCCATGCTTCTCTCCATTTTATTTTTGAATAATGTTTTTGCAACAAAAAGACACGAACTGCATATACTCAGGTTCGTGTCTTTTTATTTATTAAGTAAACTTTGGCTTAAGCCTAATTATTTGTTTCTTAAGAAATCAGGAATGTTAAGTGGCTTGTCCTCAATGCTACTATGTGGCTGCTGAACAGGAGTTGTTTCACTCTTTGGTGCAGCAGAAGGTGTTGCATTGTATGAGAACTTCTTAGCTGTGCTTCCCATACCAAAAGGTGTTGCCTTTGGCGCTGGTGTTGAATCGCCAATACCTGTTGCCATTACTGTAATTGAACATTCATCAGGGTATGAATCATCATATCTTACACCGAAGATAATGTTTGCATCATCACCTGCAAGTTCCTGTACATAGCTTGCAGCTTCATTAGCTTCAAACAAGCTAACATCACCAGTAATGTTGATAATAACATTCTTTGCTCCATCGATTTTTGTTTCAAGAAGTGGAGATGTAACAGCCTGCTGAACTGCATCTGAAGCCTTCTCATCACCGCTTGCTTCACCGATACCAATATGAGCAATACCTGCATCTCTCATAACTGTCTGAACGTCAGCAAAGTCAAGGTTAATTAATGCAGGTACATTAATTAAGTCTGTAATACCCTGAACTGACTGCTGTAATACTTCATCAGCCTTCTTTAATGCTTCAGGCATTGTTGTTCTCTTATCTACGATTTCTAATAATTTATCATTTGGAATTACAATAAGTGTGTCTACGTTTGGCTTTAATCTTTCAATACCTGCTAAAGCATTGTTCATACGTGCCTTTGATTCAAATCTGAAAGGCTTTGTAACTACACCTACTGTAAGAGCTCCCTGCTCTCTTGCTACACGTGCTACAACAGGTGCTGCTCCTGTACCTGTTCCACCACCCATACCACATGTTACGAATACCATATCGGCACCCTTTAATAACTGTGCTAATTCTTCTACATTCTCTTCTGCAGCTGCTTCACCAACTTCAGGCTTAGCTCCTGCTCCAAGACCTTTTGTTATCTTCTCACCAATCTGTAAAGTTGTTGGTGCCTTACTTCTTTTAAGTACCTGTGCATCAGAATTAATTGCAATAAATTCAACTCCTCCGATGTTTTCATCTATCATTCTATTTACGGCATTGTTTCCTGCTCCACCAACGCCTACAACTATAATCTTTGCTACTGCTTCGCTTTCGTTTGTAGTAATTTCTAACAAGAGTACATCCTCCTTTGTCTCACTTAAAATTTAGTTTGCCTCTTAAAACAGAGACATAATATTAGCCATATACATTATATAATATAATTTTTTTCTAAAAATAGCAATACCTTTATTTCTTTTTTTCTTCACTTTTTTTCAAAGTGTAACTTCCATCTTCACTGGCATGTTTCATGTTTAAAGTTCCTTTGTACTTTATAACATTTTTGTACATGTCATTAAAATCCTTTAATTTCTTGTCCAGATTTGTTTTTTTGCCAAGCTGAACTTTCACATTTTTTATATTCATTGTCACTTCATTGTTTTTGTTTATGGAATACTGTTTTACTTTGTAATTGTAAGCTTCCACTGATGAAGTAACTGTCAAAATTGTTTCTAAAGACTTTTCATCTTTTACTTTTATTTTTTTGAAAAGCTTTAATTCTGTAGCTTCCAATCCCTTAACCGGAACAATATCTTTTATTTTTTCATCAGATATTTTAAGAATTGTGCCATTCTCATCAAAGTAATAATATAATTTATCTTTTTTGATGTATCCCTGTAACTTCTTTTCATATCCTGTTATTTTCACTTTTGATGGCGATAAAAGTTTTACTTTATATTCCTCATACAACTCAAGCGGTGTATTTTTCCCTATTAAACTTTTAAACCAAAAGACCAATGTGTTATCAATCTTTTGTTCACTCATGTAGGCATTCACTTCCTGATCTGTAAACTGGTCCAAATCAGAAGTACATGTAACGTTTTGCAACTTAAATCCAAATATACCAATTAAGATTAAGGCAACAATAATTACAATTACCAAAAAAGAAACTTTAACCCATTTTTTTAATTTTCTACGTCTGTGTTTTTTTCTTCCTCTTCTTTTCTCCTGACTCATAATGACTCCTTACATTTAACGAATCCTCTTTATTCTTCTTGAAACTGATAAAACCATTCCCATTTCTATCATCAAAAACATTAACGACGTTCCACCATAACTTATGAATGGTAAGGATACACCTGTATTTGGTATAAAGTTAGTAACAACGGCTATATTAAGAACAACCTGTATTGAAATATGCGCAAGCACACCAACTACCACCATTGAGCCAAATAAATCTGACGCATTACTTGCAATATATCTCATTCTTCTAATTAAGAAAATAAACAATGCAATAATACACAATGCTCCAAAAATACCAAGTTCCTCACATACAATGGAAAAAATCATATCGTTAGAGGCTTCAGGAACGTACCCTAATTTCTGAGCACTGTTTCCTAATCCTTTACCAAATAAACCACCGGAACCAATTGCATATAGCCCCTGCATTACCTGATAACCACCTTTATCCATGTACGCTTCCGGATTTCTCCAAACAGCAATTCTGCTAAATCTAAATCCTAAGTCAGAGAATTCTCCGAGAAAAAACAGCGATACAACACCAACACCTATTCCGGCTGCGATTATCCCTGTAAAAAATTTGCAGGCACCTGCAACAATTAGCATTACAGCTCCTATTCCTAAAACAATAATTGCGGAACTTAGGTTAGATGTGACAATAAACAACACTGCCGCCCCAAGAATACTTATGCTGTAAATCTGCCAACAAATCTTACCATGTTTTAAAGCATCCCTACCACATTTAGATAGCAAAAACGCCGTTAAAAGAATAACTGATATTTTAACTAACTCAGCAGGCTGAAAAGATACAATTTTCAAGTCCACCCATCTTCTTGCACCGTTTGCCTCGATTCCCATTGGTGTTAAAACGAGAAAAACACTTACTATGGATGCCCCGTAGATGAATTTGCTGAACTTCTTTAAAATTCTATAGTCAAAAAATATCATTGGTATCATTACAACTAATCCCATGGCTGTGGCAATTAGCTGATTTTTCAAAAAATATATTGAACTATTATATTTATTTAATGCTGTATAAGAACTTGCACTGTACAAAAGTACGTAGCCTAAAAGCATTATAAAAATCCATACAAATAGCAAACTATAGTCGAAATAACCACTTCTTTTTTTTCTATTTAATTGTTGTTCATCTGATTTGGAAACCTGATTATTTTCTTTATTCAATATACTTACCCCAAGTTCTATTTTAATTTCTTAACATAATCCTTGAACATATCACCACGCTGCTCATAACTGTCAAACATATCCCAGCTTGCACATGCAGGTGACAATAAAACTGCATCTCCCTGCTGCGCATTTTTCTTACATTCATCTATTGCTTCTTCTAAAGATTTTGTGAAAATAATATTTTCAAAGCCATATTTTTTTGCTGTGTCAGCAATCTGGTTAGAAGTTTCACCAAGTAAAACCAAGCATTTAACTTTGCCTTCTAATTCTTTTGCCCATTCGTCAAAAGTAACTTTCTTGTCATAGCCGCCTGCTATTAAAACAGTTGGACGTGTCATTGCCTGAATTGCTTTTATGGATGCATCTGTATTTGTTCCCTTAGAATCATTATAGTAAATAACATCATCAATTGTATCTACATATTCTATTCTATGAGCTACTGCTTTAAACTTTTTGATTGCTTCTTTAATCACAGCATCAGGAACTCCCATATTAACTGAAATTCCAATTGCTGCCATAATATTTTCAACATTATGAATACCTACAAGTGTTGTGTCCTCTGTTGTTGTAATAACACGTTTTTCTCCATTTTCAGCGTACATAATATTTTTCCCGTCTAAATAAACACCTTCTTCTAATTTGTTTTTGCTGCTAAACCAAACAATTTTATTTTTAAGTTTTGGCGCATATTCTCTTAATATTTCATCTTCATAATTAAGAATAATCGGCTGATTTTCTTCCTGATTCATTGCAATACTCATTTTTACATTTGTATAACATTCCATTGTATAATGACGGTTCAAATGGTCCGGAGTAATATTTAATACAGCACTTACATCTGGTTTAAATGTATGTATTGTCTCTAACTGGAAACTGCTTATTTCTGCAACTGTCACTGTATCTTCTGTAGAATCAAAAGCTGTTAATGTATATGGTGTTCCAATGTTACCAACTACATTTACATCCTTATAATATGCTGCTAAAATTTCTCCAACCAAAGCTGTTGTTGTAGTTTTTCCGTTAGTTCCTGTAATCGCTGCAAGTCTTCCTTTCCCTACAACGTAGGCAAGTTCAACTTCGCCCCAAATTGGTACATTATTATCTCTTACATCATTTACAAAAGGTGCATCAATAGCAATACCAGGACTTAATATCATAAGGTCAAACTGCTTTATAACATCTTCTTTTAATTCTCCAAGAATTACATCAACATTTTCTTTATTATCTAATTTTGCCAAAATATCTTCTTTGTTTAGTTTTACATTTCCATCATAAATTGTAACAACTGCGCCTACCTTTTTTAAAAGATTTGCAGCACCTATACCGCTTTTTCCTGAACCTGCAACTAATACTTTTTTGTTCTTAAGTTCCATAACATTACTCCTCATCTGCTAAATTATCACCATTTATATTCTATTATTTTATAATGCTAAATATCCAATTAAACATAACATTGCTGTAGCAATTGCAAAAGCTGCCACAACCTGAGTTTCTGCATAACCGCTTTCCTGAAAATGATGATGAAGCGGTGCCATTTTAAACACTCTTCTTCCTTCACCATATTTTTTCTTTGTGTACTTAAACCAGCTTACCTGAATTATGTCTGACAATGATTCAAGTAAATATATACATGCCACAATTACTATAAAAATTGGCATTTTAAGCATAAATGCCATAGATGAAACAAAACCACCTAAAGCAAGCGAACCTGTATCACCCATAAATACTCTTGCAGGATATACGTTGTATAAGAAAAATCCAAGTAACGCTCCAACAAAAGCTGCTGAAATTGGCTCTAAACCTGATTTTGTTCCTGCAGCTACTGCTGTAAAGAACACTGCAATTATAACAGTAACACTTGTTGCTAAACCATCAAGACCATCTGTTAAGTTTGCTCCATTTACAGTTCCTAAAACAGCTATAAATAAAAATGGAATAAATAACCACATTGGCATTGTCACTTCCATTCCGTTTGTAAAAGGAATAATTGTAGCTGTTCCAAGACCTGAATATTTAACTATATAGAAACAGAAAATTGCTGTTACAACAATCTGTGCAACAAGTTTCTGAATTTCTGTTAAACCTAAATTACGTTTTTTTACAACTTTTATATAATCATCTAAAAAGCCTATAATACCGAAACCTATAACCATAAACAAAACCGGTACTATTCTTGTGTTCTTGCAAACGAACATAAAAATAAGAGATGTGACAATAACACTTGCAAGAATAATCATGCCACCCATAGTTGGTGTACCTGACTTACTTTGATGTGATTTTGGTCCTTCCTCTCTTATGTACTGTCCAAATTTTAATTTTTTAAGCATGGGTATTACTATAGGACATAAAATAACACTTACTGCAAAAGAAATAATAATTGCTGCGATGATAGTTGTACTTGTACTCATTTTACTCTCCTTGTTTCTTTTCTTCCAACCAATATGGAAGAATATTTTTGTATAGCTCACTTATTACCGGAGCAGCAACCTGCCCACCATAATATATCCCCTTTGGTTCATCAATAATTGCCATTGCTATTATTTGTGGATTATCTGCCGGAGCAAAACCCATAAAAGATGCTATGTATTTTCCTGAACCTCTTGGCAGTTTCTGCGAAGTTGCAGTTTTCCCTCCAACCTTGTATCCTTCCACTTTTCCTTTGCTTCCGGTTCCTTCTGAAACTACTTTTTCTAGGATAAATTTCATTGTATCTGATGTTTTTTTAGATACAACGTTGTTCTTATTTTTGTACTTAAATTGTTTTACAACTTTTCCATTGCTGTTTATGGCTTTAATACCAAAATGAGGTGTGACAATTTTTCCACCATTAATCACTGCACTTGCTGCAACAAGATACTGCATAGGTGTAATCTGAAACGACTGTCCAAAAGACATTGTTGCCAATTCAACGTTACCAACATTTTTCAGCTTATGAATAATTGTTGAGGCTTCCCCTGGCAAGTCAATTCCCGTTTTGTTCATTAGCCCTAATTTTCTCATTTGCTCATAAAACTTTTCCTTGCCTACCTTTAATCCTACGTCTATAAAAACCGGATTGCAGGAATTCATAACTCCCTGTAGGAAATTTTCACTTCCATGACCTGTTGTTTTATGACACCTTATTCTTCTATCGTCCACAATCCTAAAGCCCGGACAGCTAAATCTTGTGTCCATTGTCACCTGATTATTTTCCAAAGCTGCTGTGGAAGTTATCACTTTAAATGTAGAACCCGGTTCATAAGTATCATTAATACATTGATTTCGCCACATTCTATTAAGTAAATCCTGTTTTTCTTTAGAAGAAATTTTTTCATTAGTTGTATAATTTAAGTTGTATGGTTTATTTAAATCAAACTCAGGTGCATTGACCATAGCCAATATTTCACCGTTGTTCGGATTCATTGCAATAATTGAAACATAATTTGCTTTTTTCACTTCTAAGGTTTTGTAGGCAATCTGTTCAGCATACTGCTGGATATTCAAGTCAATGGATGTTACCAGACTATTACCTGTTACAGGTTCCCTTCTTTGTTCAAGAGCATTTTTCATTTCAATGCCTCTTGAATCTGTTGGTGTTAAAATAGTCCCATCTTTTCCTTTCAGGTACTTTTCATATTGAATCTCCAAGCCAATAATCCCCTGATTATCAGAGCCTGTAAACCCTAAAATTTTTGAACCTAAACCTCCATAAGGATAATACCTTTTATAATCTTCGTCAACCTTTACCCCTGACAAATTATATTTTCTGATTTTATCACCTACCCTTTTAGGTACATTAGATTTTATTTTTTCTCTTACACTTATTTTGTTTACTTTTTTAGAGACTTCACTTTTGGAAAGCTCTAATTCTTTTGTTAATATTTCTATAATTTTTTCAGGTTCTTTAATTTGGTTATATATAACAGAAACGGTACACACTGTCTTATTACTTGCAATGACCTTACCGTTTCTATCTAAAATTTCCCCTCGTGGAGCCTTTATTCTTCTTTCTCTTTCCTGAACCTCAAGGGCTCTTTTCGTATAATATTGGGATTTAAAGACCATTAAATATACTAATTTTCCTGTTACCAAAACTAAAAATAAAATTATTCCCCAAACATAAATCAGTAATAATTTTCGGTTAATTGTTTTAACTTTATTCAAATTACCGCTTCCAGAATGTTTTTTATAATTCTATTCTTTTTCTGTTTTTTCTATTCCCATATATGGCAATACCTGTTTCATAATGTATGTCCAAAATTCTGTGTTGTACGCTGTTGCTTCTGTATTATCCTTTGGGCTATCCATAATTGTATAACATACAACCTGTGGATTTTCACAAGGAACACAACCTATAAATGAAAGAATATACTGATTTTTAATTCTTCCTTTTACCTTACCTGATGTGTATACTTTTTCGGCTGTACCTGTTTTTCCACCAACAGTATATCCCGGTATGGCTGCTGTTTTACCTGTACCTGTTAATACTACTTCTCTTAAACATTTCTTTATAAATTCAGAAGTATCTCTTGTTACAGTTTCTTTTATTAATGTTTTTGAATAGTTTTTAACTAAATCACCATTTTCTGTTACCACCTGTTTTACGACATGTGGTTCATAATAATAACCTCCATTAATTAATGAAGAAAATCCTGACACCATCTGTATCATGTTTACTGTAAAGTTCTGACCAAATGAGTTTGTTGCAAGGTCCACAGCATTCATACCACTTTTCTTATCATAAACAATACCTCTTGTTTCACCTGGTAAATCAATTCCGGTTTTCATGCCAAAACCAAATCTTTCCTGATACTGCTGGAATAATGATGTGCCTAACTTTCTACCAATAAACATCATGTAATCGTTACATGACTGTGCTACCGCTGTCTTAACATCAATTAATCCATGACCACTTTTATCGTGACAGTCAATTGTGTATATGTCTACTTTTTCATGACCATCACATGTGAATTTTGTTTTCTGATTAATTAAATTTTCCTCAATTCCCGCAGCCACTGTAAATGGTTTAGCTGTAGAACCCGGTTCAAAAGAATCTGTAATACAGAAGTTATTCCAAATTTCATTTAAGGCTTCTGACTTTTTCTTTCTTGAAAACTTGTCCCACTGTGCCTTTGTATAACCTGTAGGCCTTTTCGTAGGATTATTCAAATTAAAAGTAGTGTCATCACCCATTGCCAATATTTCACCTGTATTTGGATCTGCAATAACAACTGCCAGTCTTTTAGGATTGTATTTCTTCATATACTTTTTCATGGCATTTTGAACAATTCTTTGTATGTTCATATCTATAGAAGAAATAACGTTGTTTCCATTAGTAGCGTCTTTAACTACTGTTTCCATATTATTTTCAGCATCCATATAGCCATATTCACGCCCTGCAATTCCGTTAAGCTGTTCTCCGTAACTGCTTTCAATTCCCATTGATGCCTCATTATTCAGGTTGGAATATCCAAGAACACTACATGCTAATGTATTATACGGATACATACGCTTGTAGTTCTTTTCAAACCAGACACCTTTCACATTACTTACTGTTTCCTTTTCTTCTTTTGTTTTAGCAAGTTTTCCCGCAACATAATCCTGAAACTCTTCTATTTCCTCATATTTTAATTCTTTTTTTGCCACCCAATAACTGCTGTTTTTTCGCTCCTTAATACTTGTTATCAAGTCTTCCTTATTAAAATCAAAATATTTAGTTAAAGCTTCCACTGTTGGCTCTAAATATTTATTGTCTTCACTATTCATGATTAATTTTGAGTCAATTACAAGATTATAAACCATAACGCTTGTTGCAAGCACATTACCGTTTCTGTCTTTTATATCACCACGTTTAAAGGGTATAACCCTGCTGGTAAAGCTCTGCTGTTGTAATACCTGAATTGAATAAGTATTACCTTTTGCCACATTTATATATGCAATTTTTCCGCATAATACAAGTAAAAATCCGACAATTATTACATAAATAATTCCCAGATTTCTACCCATTCTCTTATTAAATCTTAATCTTGGTTTTTTCCTTCTTACTTGTCTTCTCTCACTCATAATTACTTTCTTGGTATATCTCCATACTGTAATGTATATCCACTGTCACTTGCCTTGTAAGTAGATATCTGTTTGTCAGTTGCCTGTTTCATACCTAACTTAGTTGTTGCCACTTTATAAACATGGTCAACATTAACATAGCTGTTAATTGAATAATTTAACGCATTATTCTGTGACTGCACTGTGCTAATCTGACTTTTTAACTGTGAGATACTGTCTCTTGTTGCTGTAATGTTTGACTGCATGTGTAAATAACTTACACTCATAACCAAACACACCATTGTTACAATTGCAAAAAATACAACTAAAGGTGCACTCATTGCTAGCCCTTTAATTTCTTCCTGTTCAACTGTATGTCTTTTGTGTTTTCTCTGTACCTCAATCTGTTCTCTACTTGGTACAGACTGAGTTGCTATATTACCATAAACAAATTCACTTGTATAATTGCTTCTTACCCCGTTCATATTTAACACCTTTCAAATATCCTTAGCTTTGAGCTTTTTGCCCGCTTATTTTCTTCTATCTCATCTTCTGATGGAATAATTGGTTTTCTTGTTATAACTTTTCCTTTTGACTTTTTCCCACAAACGCACACTGGGAAATTTGGTGGACAAGTACATGGATTTTCATTTTCCCTGAACTTTGTCTTAACAATTCTGTCCTCTAGTGAATGAAAAGTTATAATACAAATTCTTCCATTTGGTTTTAACAAATCAATCATCTTATCAATAGATTCTTTTAATACTGTTAATTCCTGATTAACTTCAATTCTAATAGCCTGAAATGTTTTCTTGGCAGGATGTCCACCCTTTGCCTGAACCTTCATTGGAATAGCTCTTTTAATTACTTCACTTAACTCCTTTGTAGTTTCTAAAGGCTTTTCCTTTCTAGCTAAAACAATATGTTTTGCAATGTTCTTTGCAAATTTATCTTCTCCGTAGTCTTTTATTATTTTAAATAATTCATTTTCGCTGTAAGTATTTACAACATCTGCTGCTGTAAGTTCCTGTCTTGTGTCCATTCTCATATCAAGAGGTGCATCTGATTTATAAGAAAAACCTCTTTCTAAATTATCTAACTGATATGAGGAAACTCCTATATCTAAAAGTATGCCGTCTACTTTTTCTACATTTAATTCTTTTAGTACCTTATCAATTTCACAATAATTACTTCTTACTAATGTAATTTGATTTTCAAATTTTTTTAAACGCTCTCCTGCTGCTTTTAAAGCCTCTCCATCCTGATCTATACCAATCAGTCTTCCTTTCGGTGACAGTCTCCTTAATATTTCGTATGAATGACCACCACCACCTAATGTTCCATCAACATATATTCCGTCAGGTTTTATATCTAAGCCATCAATGGTTTCATCCAAAAGAACTGATATGTGTTTGAAATCCATATTGACCTTCTTTCCATTACTTAATTCTTATACTCCAAGACCTGCCATGTAATCTGCCAAATCTTCAATCTTCTCTTCTGCGTCTTCGCTTAACAGATATTCATCCATCTGTTCATTCCACTTATCTATATCCCAAATTTCAATGTGATCACCTACGCCAACCCAGACAACCTGGCTTGTTAAAGATGCATAGTCCCTTAATGTTGAAGGTACAAGCACACGTCCCTGCTTGTCCGCATCAAGGGCTTCCGCACCACCGAGGAAAAATCGATTGAAACTTCTTACCTTTTTGTCGGTAAATGGTAAACTACTAAGCTTTTCCTGTAAAGCTTTCCATGTGGTTTCAGGGTATGCAAAAAGACACTTGTCAATACCTCTTGTAACAACAAGTCTTTCGGCAAGATTATCTCTTATCTTTGAAGGGATAACTGTTCTGCCTTTAGTATCCATTTTTTGAGTTTGTTCACCTGTAAACATATAACTCACCTACTCTTGTCTTCTGCTTAATTCCTAATATTTCCACCACTTTTCACCACTTTATGGGTAAAATTCACCACTCATAGGTAAATTCTATACCATTTCCATCATTATTGCAACCATTTTTTTATTTTTTATGAAATTAATTTTGTGGTATTTTCTCCCATAAATAGGGCTGTTTTTCTATTTTTCACATGATAATTTACGCCTGGTGGGGAATTTTTCCTATTTTTTCATATTTTTGTGGGGAAAAATATTTTTTAACCATTTCTGTGCAAAAATAAAAAATATAGTTCCCTCCTAAGCTTGACAAATAGCAAAAAAAGAAAAACTGTCAGGTCGACTTACACACTAGGTGTTATCAACATAACAGTTTCTCTTTTCAGTTATTTCTTATTTAATTTCTTATTTAATTTTTAATTCAGTTTATAATCTACTTTATATCATTTATTATTTTTTTCATATTTTTATTACTGTTGTGCTCTTTTTATCTGCACACGTTTAACAATTATTATAGTCAGTGCTACCGCCGCAACTACTATTGACAATGCCTGAGATACCGGCCACCCCGTTACAGGCATTATTAACTGGTCTGTTCTCATACCTTCTATAATGGCTCTGCCTGTTCCATAGCCAAGTAAATACCATAATAAAATCTCGCCATCAAATTTTTTCTTTTTTCTAAAAGTAAGCATTAATATTAGAACACACAGGTTCCAAAGGGATTCGTATAAAAATGTTGGCTGTACCTGTATATATCCTATTTCACTTAATGTTTTGCCTTTTAATGTTTCCATCCCCTGTCTTACTGCATCAGGCACCTGAGATATGCTGTATTTGTCACCGAAGAATATTTTCATCATTAATGGGCTGGAGTCTTTTGCTACCCCACCGAAAGCTTCTCTATTAAAGAAGTTGCCCCATCTTCCTATAATCTGTCCAAGTATTAAACCGTATACTGCAGTGTCTGCAATTTTTTTAAACGAAATTTTTTTCACCCTTGTATATATTAAACATACAAGTACGCCTGCTATTACACCACCGTAAATTGCAAGTCCACCCTCTCTTATATTTAATATTTCGTTTGGATGTTTTCCATAATAATCCCAACTGAAAATTACATAATATAATCTTGCTCCGATTACACTAAAAATAATGGCATATAACGCAAAATCAATGTATTCGTTATAGTCCTGACCTGAAGTCTTTGCTATATAACAAACAAGTGCAATGCCTAAAATCATACCCAGGGCAATTATGCACCCGTAAAAAGCGATATCCACCCCAAAGAAATTAAAACTCTTAGGTAAATTTTCTATATTAATGTGTAAATTTGGAAATTGAATGTCCATGTGTCTCTCCTTATTTTTGCTAATGATCTCACATTACAACAACTTTATATATAAGATTCATATTTATGGTAAATAACTAATCCTTATACCGGAACAGAAACTTCGTATTGCAAGATCACATTTTTTCTGTTTTTTATCTTATCAGTTACAGGAAATATATTCAACCCCAAGCAAATATTATTGCACACCCTACCATAACTATAATTGTACAGGCATAGTAACTATTATCACACGCTTTGTAACAGCTATTATTGTACAAGCACAATAAGTATTATACACAAGCCCCATAATATCTATTATTGTGCATTGCCCCACTTGTAAAAATATGATAAACTTACCTTTGGTATTACCAAAGAATGGAGGAATAAAAAATGAAATTAGGTATAGTTGGTTTACCAAATGTAGGTAAAAGTACTTTATTTAATTCTTTAACAAAAGCCGGTGCTGAATCAGCAAACTACCCTTTTTGTACTATTGATCCAAATGTAGGTGTTGTTTCTGTTCCGGATGAGAGATTAGATAAATTAACAGCAATGTACAACTCAGCAAAAACTATTCCTGCCGTAATCGAATTCGTTGATATTGCAGGACTTGTAAAAGGAGCTTCAAAAGGTGAAGGTTTAGGAAACCAGTTTCTTGCCAACATTCGTGAAGTTGATGCTATCGTACATGTTGTAAGATGTTTTGAAGACACTAACGTTATCCATGTAGACGGAAGCGTTGATCCTATTAGAGATATTGAAACAATTAATCTTGAATTAATTTTCTCTGATGTTGAAATATTAGAAAGAAGAATTGCAAAGACAACAAGAGGCGCAAGAAATGACAAGGCACTTGCAAAAGAACTTGATTTCCAGCAAAGAATGAAGAAATTCCTTGAAGATGGAAATCTTGCTATCAAATTTGAAACTGAAGACGAAGATGAACTTGCATGGCTTCAGGAATATAACTTATTAACAGCTAAGCCTGTTATTTTTGCAGCTAACGTTTCAGAAGATGATTTAGCTGATGATGGCAACTCAAATGACCATGTTGCCGCTGTTAGAAAATTTGCAGCAGACAATAACTGCGAAGTTTTTGTTATTAGTGCAGAAATCGAACAGGAAATTGCAGAACTTGACGACGATGAAAAGCAAATGTTCTTAGAAGACTTAGGCATTAAGCAGTCAGGATTAGATAAATTAATTCAGGCAAGTTACTCTCTTCTTGGACTTATCAGTTACCTTACTTCAGGCGAAGATGAAACAAGAGCCTGGACAATCAAGAAAGGAACTAAAGCTCCACAGGCTGCCGGCAAAATTCATACTGATTTTGAGAGAGGCTTTATTTGTGCAGAAGTTGTTGCCTACGATGACTTAATTAAATGTGGTTCTATGAAAGATGCAAAAGAAGCCGGTTTAGTTGGTCTTCAGGGTAAAGACTATGTTGTAAAAGACGGCGACGTTATTACATTTAGATTTAATGTTTAATTATTATGTAGTAGAATTTTCCGAAAATTTACTATTATATAATAGAGGATGTTGTTTGCGACATTCTCTCCATTACATAAAAAGCGTAAGATTAACATTTCTAATCTTACGCTTTTTATGTAATATTTTTTTTTTTTTCATATCTAAAACACTTTATGAGCCACTACCTTCTATTCCACTTAAAAGACTACAATAAAGCACATCTATAATAGAGTACGCTGTACTAACTCATGTTATCTTATCTAATATTTATTTTACATTTTCAAAGATTTCTTTAAAGTTTTTAATATTTCCTTCCACATCACCTTTGTATACTGCCGAACCTGCAACTATTACATTGGCACCTGCTTTAATTGGTGTTTCAACATTAGCTGTTGTAATTCCACCATCTACCTGTATAAGCAAATCTTTATTTTCTGAATTTGCTTTTTCTCTAATTACTTTTACCTTGTCTGTACAATCATCTATGTATGACTGACCACCGAATCCCGGATGTACTGTCATTACTAAAACCATGTCAACATCATTAATGTATTGGAACACTTCTTCTGCTTTTGTTTCAGGATTTATCGCCAAGCCCACTTTCATGCCCTGTTTTTTGATTTCATCAATAGTTTCTTTTACGTTCTCACAGGCTTCCACATGTATTGTAAGCAAATCTGCGCCTGCAGCTTTAAATTCTTTAATATATCTGATTGGTTCCTTTATCATCAAGTGTACGTCAAAAAATTTTGATGTGTAACTTCTGATTGCCTTAATAACAGGCATACCGAAAGAAATATTTGGAACGAAAATTCCATCCATAACATCCACATGAATCCAATCGCAGCCTCCTACATCGATTCTTTTTACGTCCTGTCCTAAATTTGCAAAATCTGCTGATAAAATTGATGGTGATAATTTAATCATAATTCTCTCCTTATTTATTTCTTATTTTAATATCTCTGTTTTTCCATTTCTTTTAATTCGTTATACATTAAAATATAATTATCATATCTTGACTGTGCAATTTTGTTTTCCTCTAAAGCATCCTTTACAGCACAGTCCGGCTCGTTATTGTGAGCGCAACCTACAAAACGACAATTATTAAGATGTTCTCCAAATTCTGGGAAACAGTCCTCTAACTTTTCTTTTGTCATTCCCGGAACAAACAGTGAACTAAATCCCGGCGTGTCAAACACAAATGTATCCTTGTCAATCTCAAACATTTCAGAATGTCTTGTTGTATGACGGCCTCTTCCTATTTTTTCACTTACACTTCCTGTTTCCATTGTGTAATCTTTTGTCAATGTGTTGAGCATTGAAGATTTCCCAACACCTGAAGGACCTGCAAAAACGGTTGTTTTTCCCTTCAAAAGTTCTTTTACTTTATGCACGCCTTCGTCTTCTGTGGCACTGGCAAATATTACTTTGTATCCGGCAAGGTTATAAATATTTTTCAGATAATCCATATATTCTTCATTGCCAATATCTTTTTTATTGAAGCATATAATAGTTTCAATATTCTGATACTCCATCATTACAAGAAATCTGTCTAGAAGGTTCAAATTAGGATCCGGTTGTTTTACCGCAAAAACTATCATAGCCTGATCTATGTTAGAAACAGCCGGTCTCATTAATTCGTTTTCTCTTTCTTTTATTAAAGTTATATTACCTTTTTTCTTTTCCTCATCAATAATGTCAATTTCAACATTGTCACCTACTAACGGTTTTATCTTTTTATTTCGGAAAACGCCTTTTGCCTTACACTCGTATATATTTTCCTCTGCTATTACATAATAAAATCCCGCTATTCCTTTTATTATCTTGCCCTGCTTTTTAATAATATCACCCTCACTTGTATTTAATAAATAATCTACTGTGACGAATCACCTATACTTAATATAAATAATCTGCCTTGACAAATCACTTGTGCATATTATAAATATCCACCTTAGCAAATTATATGTTTGTGTATTTTAGTTTCACATAGATAAGTCCACCCTTACGGGTGGGCTTTTCTATTTAAATTTAACTGTATCTTTCTTTACACTCTTTCCATTTACGAACAACTCAATAGTAGCTTTCCCCTTTGTTTCGCTGGTTAAGTCCATTGTGTAATCTCCATCCCACTTAGAAACATCTGAGTGTTTTTTGTCTACTTTCTGTAAAACTTCGTCAACAGCAACACTTACAACACCTTCTGTAATAGGATTTCCATCAGAGTCAACTAAATCTTCCAAAGCAAATGTATATGTTGCCTTGTACTCTTCCGGATTTTCCGGTCCTTTACTTACTACTAAACCTATTGTAGCCCCTGATGGGATTGAAGTACCGGCTTTAAGAGTCTGTCTGATAACAATTCCTTTTTCAATTTTTTCATCGTAAACTTCTCTAACAGCACCAATGCCAAATCCTGATGATGAAATCTTAGCCTGAGCTTTTCCCTGTTCCATTCCTACTAAATTAGGCACTGTGTATACACTCTGATTATCCCTTACTGTTCTTCCTCTACTTACTTTTAAAGTAACAATACTGTTCTTTGAAACAGATGCTCTTTCTGATGGTGAACATGAAATAACCACATCAATACTTCTGTCACTGTATTCATATACAACCTCAGTTTTAAGACCTGCTTTTTTGATTGTATCTTTGGCTGTTTCCAATGAAGAATTTACAATACCTGATGGAACTGTAATTTTCTTTGCTCCCTTACTTACTACCAAAGTAACTGTTTCGTTTCTATCAACCATTTTTCCTGAATCAATAGACTGTGAAACAATTGTATCTTTAGGATAAATATCGCTATATACATAATTTGAATCATATTTATATCCTAAATAGTTTTTATGAAGTAATTGTTCTGCATCATCTAAAGTCTGACCTAAAACATTAGGTACAATAGTCTTATCTGATGGAACAGTTGAAACCTCTACTGTTTCTGCTTTTTTTGCGAAATCAAAATTATTATCACTAATAAATAATGTTGCTACTACAGTTGCAATTAATAAAGCGATAATTCCAATAATAATTCCACCAACAGACACAATTCTGTCCATTTTAGGATTTAATTTATCAATATCGTTTTCGTCATCTAAAGTATCTTCAACTGTATCTTTTCTATTATCACTTGAGCCTTTTCTAATTTGGTTAATTTCATCATCTGTAATCATGACTGTTGAACCACCAATGTTTGATGTGTCCAACTGTACAAAATCAACATTTGGCTCTGCCAAAGCTCTTTTTAAATCTGATATAAGTAATGATATCTTTGGATATCTCCTGTCAGCTTTGTTCTGTGTACATTTAAGAATAATCTTCTCAATGCTTACAGGCACCGTTGGTACATATTCACGTACACTTGGCACATTGCTCTGAATATGCTTAAGAGCAATTGACACAGTTGATTCTCCGTCAAAAGGAACGCGACCTGTGTACATTTCAAACATTGTAATACCAAGGGAATATATGTCACTTTTCTCGTCAACATATTGTCCGCCTGCCTGTTCAGGAGATATATAATGCACAGATCCCATTGCATTTCCGTTAATTGTATTGGCAGATGCTGCCCTTGCAATACCGAAATCTGTTACTTTTACCTTGCCTTCTCTGGATATTAAAATATTCTGTGGTTTAATATCCCTATGAACAATTTGATTGTTATGGGCACACTCAATTCCGTTGGCAATCTGGATTGCTATGCTAATTGTCTCTCTAAAAGAAAGCTTGCCCTTTTTCTCAATATATTTTTTTAAAGTTATGCCTTCAATAAGTTCCATAACTATGTAATATAGTCCATCATCTTCACCTACATCATATACATTTACAATGTTAGGGTGAATAAGACTTGCAGCTGACTGTGCCTCTACTCTGAATTTTGATACAAAATTCTTATCTTTGCTATATTCTGTTTTTAATACTTTTATAGCAACATTTCTGTTTAATTTATGATCTTTTGCTTTATAGACATCAGACATACCACCTGCTCCAACAGGATTAATAATCTCATATCTGTTATTTATAAAATTCCCTTTTTCCAACATAGTTTTACTCCTTGCCCAATACAGGTTGTATTAGAATTGCTGATATATTATCCTTTCCACCATTCTCATTTGCCTGATCAATCAATGCTCTTACTGCATCCTCGATTCTTTCGTTTTTGGTTACTATCTTTTTAATTTCATAGTCCTCAACCATATTTGTAAGACCATCTGAGCATAACAAAAGCTTCTCACCGTCTGATATTTCTATTTCAAAAATATCAGGTGTTGCAGTTCTGTCTTCTGCCACCCCTATAGCTTTTGTTATTACATTCTTTTTGTAATGAGTTTTTGCTTCCTCCTTGTCAATCATTCCCATTCTTACCATGTCTTCAACAAGAGAATGATCTCTTGTAATCTGTCTGATATCTCTACCGATTAAATATAATCTGCTATCCCCAACATTAGCAATATATACATGATTATCCACTATTGAGCACGCTACAAAAGTAGTTCCCATACCACTATAATCCTTGTTTGAAATTGCCATGTCATATATTTCTTTATTAATTGATATAATTCCTGAATCTAAAATATTTGCAGGATCTGACATGTGAGTTGTACATGCATACTTTACGAACTTCTCAATTGCAGCCCTGGATGCAACGTCACCTGCCTTATGTCCTCCCATACCGTCAGCAACAATAAAAAGATTAGGGAGCTTACCTATTGGTTCAATAGATGTGAAAATACTGTCCTGATTAATTGTTCTCATTAATCCAACGTCTGTTTTTCCAAAAGCATTTATTATTTCTCTAGACATTGCTTTCCTCCTTTCTTCCTTTCATTGCCTCGTTTCTAAGCTGTCCACAGGCACCGTTAATATCTCTGCCCATTTCCCTTCTTATAGTAACATTTATCTTATTTTTTTCAACCCTGTTTTTAAACTGCTCTACTGCTTTTTTACTGGATTGAACATAATCGCGTTCTTTTATAGGATTTACAGGTATAAGATTAATATGGCAATTCATTCCTTTTACTAATCTGCATAAAGCATCGGCTTCTTCCACAGTATCATTCTGTCCGGCCACAAGACTATATTCAAAGGTAATTCTTCTGCCTGTTTTGGCAAAATAATTTTTGCAGGCATTTATTACTTCATCAATAGAATACTTATATGCAATAGGCATTAAGCTTTTTCTTGTTTCGTTGTTTGATGCATGAAGTGATAATGCTAAAGTTATTTGAAAATGCATGTCTGCCAACTCATTAATCTTCGGTACAATTCCACATGTTGAAAGTGTTATGTTTCTCTGACTGATGTTAGCTCCATTTTCATCTGAAATCATCTGAATGAATTTAACTACATTATCAAAGTTGTCCATAGGTTCCCCGCTTCCCATAAGAACTACATTGGAAACTTTTTCATTAATGTCTTTCTCAATTTCATATATCTGTCCTAACAATTCAGAAGTTGTCAAATTGCGCTCTAAACCATTTAAAGTTGAAGCACAAAATCTACAGCCCATTCTGCAACCTGACTGTGTTGATATGCATACTGAATTACCATGATGATATCTCATAAGAACACTCTCTATTATGGAGCCGCCTTTTATTTCAAAAAGATATTTTCTTGTACCATCAATTTTCGAAATTAGAACTTCATGCTTTTTTACATTTCTAATTTCGTACTGGTCATTTAATTTTTGTCTTAAGGCCTTTGATATGTTTGTCATTTCTTCAAAATCAGTAACTTTTTCTTTATGTAACCACTGATAAATCTGTTTCGCCCTAAAAGACTTTTCACCGATTTTTTCCATTTCTTCTTTTAATTCTTTCAAATTAAAAGATTTTATATCCTTCTTTTCGTCCATATTAATCCTTTATTTTTTCAAATACTGATATGAAAAATCCGTCCATGTTGTAATCTCCTGGGAATATTTGAATCATGCCATTCCCATTATTTAACTTCTTTGGAAAAAGCTCTCCGAAATCAGTTCTTCTCAATGGTAAATTTTTCTCTATCCATTCTACATTTTCATTATTTTCGTATTTGTTTACAGTACATGTACTGTAGACTAATCTACCACCTATTTTAACATACTTACATGCCTGCTCTAATATCTTTCTTTGAATTTCCACTAACTGAAAAATCTGTTTCTTAGAAACATTGTGCTTTATGTCACTTTTATTTCCAATAATTCCAAGTCCTGAGCATGGAACATCTGCAATAACAACATCTGCTTTTCCAATAGCCTCTTTGTCCTCTTTTGTTCCATCCCAAACCTTTGTTTCTATATTTTTAATTTTCATTCGGGAAATATTTTCTTTAATTAATCTTTCTTTATTCTCTGTTAAGTCTCTTGCCTGAACTGTTCCTGTTCCATTCATAAGCTGGCTTATGTGAATACTCTTCCCGCCTGGAGCCGCACAAACATCCATAACATAATCATTTTCTTTAACTCCACTTGCAAGACCTACTAACATGGAACTTTCGTCCTGTACAGTTATTATGCCATCTTCAAATAACTTTAACTTTTCAAGAGAATCGTAACCTTTAATATACAAAGCATTTCCATAAAGTTCTGATTGTTTTACGGAAATGTTTTCCTTTTCAAACTCAGCAATAACCTGCTTTGGTGACATCATATTAGAATCTACTCGTATGGTTGTGTACTCATTTGTTTCATACAAACTATTTAAAATCTGTTCTGTTCTCTCAATTCCATACTGCTCGGACCACATTTCTATTATCCACATAGGAATTGAATAACACACAGACAAATATTCTTTTTTATCTTTTGGATATTCTATTTTATCAAGACTTCTTGATATGTTTCTTAAAACACCATTAACAAAACCTTTTAGCCCTGACATTTTTCTTTTATTAACAAGCTTCACTGCCTCATTGCAGGCTGCCGAGTCAGGTACATTGTTCATGTATTTAAGCTGATATACAGAAAGTCTGATTATATTTCTAATTACCTGCTTCATTTTTGAAACTTTTGTTTTTGAAAATTGATTAATAATATAATCAAGCTCTATTTGTCTTTCAATTGTGCCTTTAAACAAAACAGTTACAAATGCTCTTTTCTGTTTATCTAAATAATCGTAACTGTCTAATGTTTCTTTTAGAACAATATGACTTTTTGCTCCGTCCTCTACTTTACAAAGCATAGTTAAAACAATATTTCTTAAATTGACCTGTGGATTACCATTAGTCGTCATCTCGTCCTCCAAACAATAGGATTAATCTTAATAACTGTAAAATCGATGATGCTGCTGCCGCAACGTATGTTAAAGCTGCTGCCCCTAGTACCTTTTTGGTACATTTTAATTCTGATGTTCCAAAAATACCTGTGGATTCCAAAACTCTAATGGCTCTGTTTGACGCATTAAACTCTACAGGCAATGTGACAATTTGAAATAAAACGGCTAAAGAAAAAGCAAATATACCAATATTAATCATTGTCTGACCTGTTCCCTGTCCATAAAAGATAATACCTATAATAATTAAAACCCATGATAATCTTGAACCCCAGTTAGCAAATGGTACTAGCGCATTTCTAACGGATATTGGTGCATAGCCTTTGTTGTGCTGCATTGCATGACCACACTCATGAGCCGCCACACCAATTGCCGCTACACTTGTGCTTCCGTAAGTTGCATCTGACAAACTTAATACCTTTGTTGATGGGTTATAGTTATCTGTAAGATTACCTGAAATATGTCTGATTGACACATCATATATCCCCTGTGATTCCAAAATTCTCTGTGCTGCCTGAGCACCTGTCATTCCCGAATTGCTTCTCACTCTTGAATATTTATTAAATGTTGAATTAACATGAGCCGATGCTGCTAGACATAAAACCATGCCAATAATAATCAAAATATATGTTGGATCAAAATAAAAACCGTAAAGCATACAACTACCTCCTATTTAAAACTTCATATAGTTTAACCTAATTTTGTAGAATTTATTTTATATCCATTTAAAAAGGATACAACGTCCATTCTTTTCTTCCCCTGTAACTGTAATTCCTTAATGTCCAAATAGCCATCTGCTGTGGCAACTTTTAATGTTTTATTTGTACTAATAATTGTTCCCGGCTCTTCTACTACTTCTTCATCTATAACATCTGCATCCCATATTTTTAATACCTTTTCATCAAGATATGTAAATGCACTTGGCCATGGATTAAGTCCTCTGATTAATCGCTCGATTTCTTCTGCTGACTTTGTAAAATCTATATGACCTAATTCTTTTGTGATTTTACCTGCATAAGTTGACTTATCATCATCCTGTGGAGTAGTTACTGCAGTATTATTTTCCAACTTTTCTAATGTTTCTAAAATAAGACTACCACCTGTAATTGCTAATTTATCAAAAAGACTGCCACCTGTTTCTTTTTTATCTAATTCCACAATCTTCTTGTCTATTATGTCACCTGTATCAAGGCCTTCTGCCATGTACATTGTTGTAACACCACTTTCCTTTTTACCATCAATTACAGCCCATTGAATTGGCGCTGCTCCTCTATATTCAGGAAGCAATGATGCATGAACATTTATGCAACCGTATTTTGGTAAATCCAAAATTTCTTTTGAGAGAATCTGTCCAAATGCAATTACTACAATCACATCAGGCTTTAATTCTTTTAATACTTGAACAAATTCAGGATTCTTGACTTTTTCAGGCTGATAAACAGGTATATTTAGTTCTACCGCCTTTTCTTTTACAGGAGTAAACTGCATTTTATGTCCACGTCCCTTTGGTCTGTCCTGCTGTGTTACAACTGCCACAACCTCATGTTTGTCTGCAATTTTTTCTAAAGCCGGAACTGAAAAATCCGGTGTTCCCATAAATACTACTCTCATATACTCCTCCATTAATAAGCACAATTATATACTGTACCTTACTATTATCTGTTTTTCTCTCTGTAGTTATAAGTAACTGTCTCTGCAATTACTTATTCTTCATCTTGTAACTCTTCGTTATTGTATAAACGACCTTCTACTTTATCTACATAGATTACACCATCTAAATGGTCATTTTCATGAAGAATACATCTTGCAAGTAAGCCTTCAGCTTCCATTTCAAATTCTTCCATTTTTTCATTGTAAGCTCTGACTTTTACCCAGTTGGCTCTTGTTACCTTACCTGATTTTCCAGGTACACTAAGACAGCCTTCATAGTCTGTCTGACTTCCGTCTCTATCTAAAATTTCCGGATTAATGAATACATATGGCACACTGTTTCCTTCTTCATCACCACAGTCAATTACAAAAATTCTTTTAAGAATTCCAACCTGTGGTGCTGCAAGTCCAACGCCATTTGCTTCATACATTGTATCAAACATGTCGCCTATTAAAATCTTTGTTCTAAGATTAACATCTTTTACAGGTTTACATACCTTTCTTAAACATTCTTCCCCTAATTCTCTAATATTTCTTATAGCCATTTTTATCTCCTTTACTACGCTTTAAAATCAAATTGTATATTAATTTTTTTGAATTTCTGTGAACTGTTTATAACATCTTCTAAATAATTTTTTAATTGGATAATTCCCTGTCTTCTGTCACTTTTTAAGTAAATTATTTTTCGGTATATGTCATTTATTTTTCCTACAGGTGGATCTGCCGGTCCAATAACAAACAGTTCCTTAAAATATTTATCTTTGTAATTCTTTATTATTTCCACTAAATAATTAGTAACTTCTATTAATTGCTTCTGTTCTCTTCCCTGAAGTAAAATGGAAACCATGTTCGATACCGGCGGATACTTCATAAGTTTTCTGTAAGCAATTTCTTCTTCATAGAATTCTTCATAATTTTGTCTGCCTGCTGTTTCGATGCTGTAATTGTCAGGTGAATAGGTCTGGACAATGGCAATTCCCGGCAATTCACCTCTACCGGCTCTACCTGCTGCCTGGCAAATAAGTTGAAATGTTCTTTCATTTGCACAATAGTCTGATGAATACAATGACATGTCAGCTGCAATTACACCTACTAAGGTAACTCCCGGAAAGTCATGACCTTTTACAATCATTTGTGTGCCAACTAAAATATCAGCTTCTCTGTTAGCAAAGGCTGATAAAATTTCGTCATGCCCACCTTTTTTTGAAGTTGTGTCTGCATCCATTCGCAAAACTTTTGCGTGAGGAAACATTTTCTTTACGGCAGTTTCAATTTGCTGGGTTCCTATTCCAAAACCGCCCAAATATTTAGAACCACATTTTGGACAAAGTGTAGGCATATTTTCTGTATGACCACAATAATGGCAAACTAACTTTCTGTTTCTATGAAGTTTTAACGTTACGTCACAATGGGGACACTTTATTGCTTCACCACAATCTCTACAGGACACAAATCCTGCATAACCCCTTCTATTTATAAACAACATTGTCTGTTGCTTTTTTTCTAATCTGTCTTTTATCAAATTCTGTAATTCAATGCTAAAAATAGATTTATTTTCATTCTTTAATTCTTCTCTTAAATCAACTACATGTACTTCCGGTAAATTACCTTTCTCTCTTTTGTTTAATACATGTAGCTTATACGCGCCATTTTTTGCCCTATAGTAAGATTCTACAGAAGGTGTGGCTGATCCTAATACTAACGTTGCTCCCACGTCTTTTACTCTTTTTATTGCCACTTCCGTTGCATGATACTTAGGCACTGATTCACTTTTATAGGCGCTTTCATGTTCCTCGTCAATTATTATTAAACCTAAATTCTTAAAAGGTGTAAACAACGCTGATCTTGGACCTATCATTATGTCAACATCACCGTTTTTTGCTCTTTCAAACTGATCGTATCTCTCACCTTTTGACAATCTTGAATTAATAATTGAAACTCTGTCACCAAACCTTCTTGTAAATCTCATTACAGTTTGGTATGTTAATGCAATCTCTGGTATTAAAACTATTACCGCTTTTCCTTTACTGATTGTATAGTCAATTAAATCTATATATACTTCTGTTTTTCCACTTCCTGTAATTCCATGGATTAAATGAATATTGGGCTTACTGTCCTTTCTGAAATCCATAGTTTTTTTTATGTTTTCTGAAACCTGTCTTTGCTGTTCATTTAAAATAATATCATATGCTTTTTGCTCAATTTTTTTAACAGGATTTCTATAGCCTGTGTCAGTTTCTATTATAATATCTCCAAGCTGTTCCATTGCTTTTAATGTGCCTGCTGATATATTTAATTTATCCACAACCAGATTCTTTGATAATCTGTCTGTGTTACTTAATTCATTTAAAAGTCTGACTCTTGCTTTTGCGTTTTTCTTCGTATATGTCTGAATTTTTTCTTCTAACTGTTCCTTAGATAAATTAAGAACAATGGTTTTCTTCTCAATACCTCGTACTGTTTGTTTTACAGGTATTACTGTTTTTAGTGCCTGATTCATAGTTGAACCGTAGTTTTCCTTTATCCACCAGGCAAGTTTAATCAACTCTCCCTCAACTGATGTAGCATTTTCTACAACAGAATGAATTGGTTTCATTTTACTTACATCAAAGCCGGGGGTATCTGTTATTTCAATAACATATCCTGAAATAAGTCTGTTTCCTCTTCCAAAAGGAATCATTACGGCTGTTCCTACGGATATTTTATCTTCAAGTTCTTTAGGTATGATGTATCCGAAAGGACGGTCTAATTTTTCATGTGAAATATCAACTATTATATTTGCAAACATACAACCATCCTTTCATTATAAACATCTTTTTTATGGCTAATAAGTGAATTAGCCTTTATTTGTTTAATTCTACACTTCTTAAGCAGTTCACTAATAACATTGTAACTGTCATAGGGCCAACGCCTCCCGGAACAGGAGTAATTGCACTTGCGACCTGTGAAACTGAATCAAAATCCACATCTCCACATAACTTGCCATTCTCATCTCTGTCCATACCAACGTCAATTATTACAGCACCTTCTTTTACATAATCAGCTGTAACAAACTTAGCTTTTCCAATTGCAGCTATTAAAATATCTGCTCTCTTTGTTACTTCTTTTAAGTCTTTTGTTCTAGAATGAGCAATTGTAACTGTAGCATTTTCTTTTAACATTAACATTGACATTGGTTTACCAACAATGTTACTTCTGCCAATAACAACACATTCCTTGCCTGAAATTTCAACATCTGTTCTTTTTAGCATTTCAATGATACCTGCCGGTGTACATGGAAGAAATGTTTCTTCACCAATAACCATTTTACCAACATTTACAGGATGGAATCCATCAACATCCTTGTTACTGTCAATTGCAAGTAAAACTTTGCTTTCGTCAATGTGCTTTGGAAGTGGCAACTGTACTAAAATACCATTTACTGCCTTGTCTTCATTTAAGTCATTAACTACTTTTAAAAGTTCTTCTTCTGTTGTTTCTTCAGGAAGTGCTAATGTTCTTGATGTAATGCCTACATATTCACATGCCTTTTCCTTATTTCTTACATAAACTGCTGATGCAGGGTCATTTCCAACTTTAACTACAGCTAACGTAATTTCAACTCCCTGCTTTTTGTATTCAGCTACTTTTTCTTTTAGTTCTTCTTTTATTTCTGCTGAAATAGCTTTTCCATCTATAATCTTTGCCATTTCTTCTCCTTTTTAGTTCTGTTTTACTATTTTGAGAATAAACAAATTAACGAAAGCACCCTTCCGCTGCTTCCAGCTCGTAACGGTTCTATAAAGCTGCTTTCGTCACCTTTATGAACCGACGGCTTCCAAGCACTTTCTTATAATGTTGTTTATTCTCAAAATTTTCAAAACATACATTTTCTTATTTGTTCCACAGACAATGCGGTATACTTGAGCAACTCTGGAGTAATTCTAGAATAATCCCTGAATTTTTCCGTCGTCTGTTAAGTTGATTTCGTATGCTGCCGGTTTCTTTGATAAGCCAGGCATTGTCATTACGTTACCTGTAAGTGCAACTACAAAGCCTGCACCTGCTGAAATATATACGTCTCTTATGTTAATCTTGAATCCTGTAGGTCTTCCTAACTTACTTCTGTCATCTGATAATGAGAACTGAGTTTTGGCCATACATACAGGATAATCGCTGTATCCAAGTTTGTTTACGTTTGCAATTGCTTTTTCTGCTTCAGGTGAGTATGTAACTCCATCTGCGCCGTAAATTTCTTTTGCAATTGTTTCAATTTTTTCTTTAATTGGCATATCATCAGGATATAAAGGTGCATAGTTTGAAGGTTTTGTTTCTATTGTTTCTATAACCTTTTCTGCTAATGCGATTCCGCCTTCTCCACCTTTTGCCCAAACTTCTGCTAATGCGAATTCACATCCTCTTTCTTCACAGAAGTTCTTAATGTATTCATATTCTGCTTCTGTATCTGTAATAAACTGGTTTAATGTTACTACTACAGGCACACCGAATTTCTGTAAATTTTCAATATGCTTTTCAAGGTTTACAATACCTTTTGCTAAAGCATCGAGATTTTCTTCTGACAAGTCTTCTTTTGCAACACCACCGTTATATTTAAGTGCTCTAACTGTTGCTACTAAAACTACACAATCAGGTTTTAAACCTGCTTTTCTACATTTGATGTCTAAGAACTTTTCTGCTCCAAGGTCAGCACCAAAACCTGCTTCTGTAATAACATAATCTGCCATCTTTAAAGCTGTTTTTGTTGCCTTAACTGAGTTACATCCATGAGCAATGTTTGCAAATGGACCACCATGTACTAATGCAGGTGTATGTTCCAAAGTCTGAATAAGGTTTGGTTTCATAGCATCCTTTAATAATACTGCCATTGAACCTACAGCCTTAATATCTTTTGCTGTAACAGGTTCTCCGTCATATGTATAAGCAACAATGATTTTTCCAAGTCTTTCCTTTAAGTCTGCATAATCTGTTGCTAAGCATAAAATTGCCATAATTTCTGATGCTACTGTAATAACAAAATGGTCTTCTCTTACAGTTCCATCAACCTTACGTCCAAGACCTACAACAATATTTCTTAATACTCTGTCGTTAATATCCACACATCTTTTCCAAACAACCTGATTAGGATCAATGTTTAATTCATTACCCTGCTGAATTGAATTATCAAGCATTGCTGCTAAAAGGTTATTTGCTGATGTAATAGCATGAAAATCTCCTGTAAAGTGAAGGTTTAAATCTTCCATTGGTACAACCTGTGCATAACCGCCGCCTGCTGCACCACCCTTGATACCAAAACATGGTCCAAGTGAAGGCTCTCTTAATGCGATAACAGCTTTTTTATTTAATCTACCAAAAGCTTCTCCAAGTCCTACTGTTACTGTTGTCTTTCCTTCTCCTGCCGGTGTAGGGTTAATGGCTGTAACGAGGATTAATTTTCCATCTTCGTTATCTTTGATACTTTCATAGTATTCATTTGAGATTTTTGCCTTATATTTACCATATAATTCTAAATCATCTTCCTGTAGTCCTACCCTCTGAGCTACCTCTTTGATTGGTAGCATTTCTGCTTCCTGTGCAATTTCAATGTCTGTTTTCATATGCCTTCCTTCTCCTTATTATAAAATATTTTCAAATTCTTCCATGGACATTATGACTTTTCTAGGTTTGTTAGTTTCTTCCTGACCAACTACGCCTGCATCACATAACTGTTCCATAATACGTGCTGCCCTGTTAAAGCCAACACGAAATTGTCTCTGTAACATACTTGTAGAACCTTTTTTCTTTTCAATACATAACCTACCGGCATCTGCAAATAAAGGATCTCTGTCACTGTTACCATTGCTCATTGCTTCCTGATCTGTGGTTAATTTAGCATCAATTGATTCATCATATTCTGCCTCGCCACTGTTATTTTTAATAAATTCTACTGTATCAAAAATTTCCTGGTCGGAAACATAAGCGCCCTGTAATCTGACAGGTTTAATATAACCTGCGGGATAAAATAACATATCACCATTTCCCAAAAGTTTTTCAGCTCCATTCATGTCAATAATTGTTCTTGAATCTGTACCCGATGCAACTGTAAGGGCAACTCTCGATGGAATATTTGCCTTAATAAGACCTGTGATTACATCAACAGAAGGTCTCTGTGTAGCAATAACCATATGAATACCTGCTGCTCTTGCAAGCTGTGCCAATCTACATATAGCTTCTTCTACTTCTTTTGCCGCAACCATCATAAGGTCTGCCAACTCGTCAATAACAATCAAAATCTGTGGGAGCTTGTCTGCCTTTTCGCCTAAGTCATCTACCACATCGCCCGCTTCAACTTTTTTGTTGTAACTTCCAATATCTCTTGCTCCGGCTTTTGCAAACTTATTGTATCTTGTTGTCATTTCGGCAACAGCCCAATTTAAAATACCTGCCGCCTTCTTAGGATCTGTAACAACATCATATAATAAATGAGGTATCTTGTTATAAACCTGAAATTCAACAACCTTTGGATCTATCACAATAAGTCTTACCTCCTCAGGCGTTGTTCTATACAATATACTCATTAATATTGAATTGGTAAATACTGATTTTCCCGAACCTGTTGTTCCGGCAATCAGCATATGTGGCATTTTTGCAATATCTGCCACGACTACTTTTCCTGCAATGTCTTTTCCTGCCGGGAAAGCAAGTTTTGACTTATGATTCTGTAACTCTTTTGACATCAAAAGTTCTTTTAAACATACCGAATCACGTCCTTCATTTGGAATCTCAATACCTACAGCAGCCTTTCCCGGAATTGGTGCTTCAATTCTTATGTCTGCCGCTGCCATGTTTAATTTAATATCGTCAGCTAAGCCTGTAATCTTGCTGACTTTTGTACCCATTTCAGGCTGTAACTCATATCTTGTAACAGAAGGTCCCTTACTAACATTTGTAACTTCCACTCTTACTCCAAAATTAGCCAAAACCTGTTTCAGTTTGTTAGCTGTTTCCATTAAGGATGCTCTTGTTACTTTGCTTGAGCCATTCTCACTGTCTTTTAAAAGATTGTAACTTGGCTTTTTGTATTTCAATTTTTTCTTAACAGGGGAAATAATTTTTCCTTCTGAAGGGATTTTCTTATTTTCATCTGCCACCGTTTCTATTTCTAAAGAATCTACGCTGTTCACAACTTCGTTTTCACCTGCGCCACTGCTTGCTGTTACATTATCATTAGCTGTGTTAGCAGTATCAGCCACTCCTCCTGTAGAATTCATTCCAAAAGGTTTTCTACTCATTGCTTTTTTGGCTTCCTCACTTACAATAATTCTTTCTTTTGGTGTAAATTCTCCGTCTGTTGCATGAGGATCATTTTCCACAACTCTGTTTTCTGCCTTCTTAGGAGTATTCTTTGCTTCTTCCTCGTAAGTGTAAACTGTGTCATCCTGAACAGGAACATCATCTAATACATCATCAATTCCTTCTATATGTATTTCATGTACTTCCTGACTATTATAATTATCTGCCAGTTCACTAAAGCCATCACCGTAACCATCAGGTAAAGAACTCTTAATACTAGGATTTTTTGCTACATTTTTCTTTTTAGAAGTTCTTCTATATGGTTCTTTTACAGCTTCTACTCTATCCTTTGGAACTAAATCATCCTGATTATTAACATCAATATTAGTCAGACTTTCTCCAAAGGTTGCAGAATCATTTTCATTAACAGCTTCTGCTGCCGCCTGATTACTTACCATATTGCTATCAGCAATTGGTTCATCACCTAATCTTGTATTTCCAAAATCTACACCTATTGCTCTTTGTTTTCTATACTGTCTTTCTATCTCACGCTGTCTGTCTTTTTCTTCTTTTTTTCGCTGTCTCTTTGTGGCAGCAATTTCACGTCTAACCTCTGCATCTTTGGCAGCATTTTCATATACATCCATACCTCTGTTTCTTATGGCTGCCATAAAAGATTTCTCCGTTAAAATAACAATTGAAATAATTAAAATTGCTAAAGACACAATATATGCACCTGTAAGTCCTAATAAAGAATGTAGAACCTTACCTAATATGCCACCTAGAATTCCGCCGCTAAAATTATTATTAGCAGATTCACGATAAATAGATATATTAGACTGATTACTGCCTCCGTAACTTATCAGATGAAATAATAAGCAAAAATCAATATATGCAACGGCACCTGTTATTAACTTACTTACGATTCCTGAATTCATTTCGTTAAAAACGATGATACCTACAAATATAACTAATACGATGGGGAAAATATATCCCATCCATCCAAAAGTTCCAAGCATAACAGAACTAAGTCTCTCGCCTATAATTCCGCATACACCAAAATTGCTAAGGAAGAGAACTAACGCAACCGCAACCGCAATCCACAAATCAACTTCTTTTACAACTTTTTTGTGAGTTATTGCTTTTTGTGCATTTCTCTTTCTTGTTTCCGATGCCTTACCGGCTCTTGATGTGCTTTTGGCATTGCTTCTACTTTTTGTTGTAGAAGTAGTCTTTTTCTTTGTATTTGATTTTTTGCCTCCACTTTTACTTTTTGTATTGGCCACTTTGCACCTCTTCTTTATATACTAAAACTAATTATACTTACACATAATCCTTTATATTTTACTATTAATCATACTTTTATTCAAGATGCCTATTTATTACCTTTCATATTTTCTTATTTTTCTAAACATTTTTATCTTTTTCACTTATAAGTTGGTAAAGTTTGCCTATAGCATCTTTAAGACCGCCGATTTCATTTATTATTCCTTCGTCTACAGCCTGTTTTCCCACAAGAATACTTCCTACATCTTTTGTTAAAACTTCAGTTTCTGTCATTAATTCCATAAACCGTTCTTCTTTTATTTTGCTGTGAGTAATTACAAAATGATTAATACGCTGTTGTATTTTCTTAAAATATTCATAAGTCTGTGGAACGCCAATAAACATGCCGTTCATTCTAACCGGATGAATGACCATAGTACCTGTTTCTACTATATAAGAATAATCTGACGCCACAGCCAAAGGCACGCCTATTGAATGACTACCACCCAAAACTAAAGAAACTGTAGGTTTACTTAAACTTGCTATCATTTCTGCTATGGCAAGTCCACATTCCACATCTCCGCCTACTGTGTTTAACACAACAAGCAAGCCGTCTATTTCTTTGTCATCTTCAATACAGGCAAGTTTCGGTATAACATGTTCATATTTAGTTGCCTTTGTATTTTGTGACACATTTTCATGGCCTTCAATTTCACCTATAATACATAACAGATGTATTTTTTTATCCCTATTATTATTTTCTAAATCGGTCTGTCCATATTCTTTTATTTCATCCATTTGTTGCACCTCCAATATTTTTCTTATATTATTGTGCAACTTTTTCAAAAAAATATAAGGTTAACAACAAATGCTGTTATTAACCTTACTTAATAATGTTTTTAATTATTTATTATAATCGTATTAACGGATATTCTTAATTTGTTCATAAGGCATAGGACCACCAAACAAATCAATTGCACTGCCTATTGTAAAATCCATTCTGCCGTTAGAAATGTCTCTGAACTTTTGGATTTGTTCCATTGTTCCAATTCCGCCTGCGTATGTTATTGGGATTTCTGTAAAGTCAGCCAGCAATCTCACCAACTCTTCTTCCATACCACCTGATTTTCCTTCTACATCTACGCCATGAATTAGAAACTCATCACAATACTCTGACAATTTTTTCAAAGTTTCCAAATTCACTTTTTCATCAGTGAATTTCTGCCATCTGTCAGTAACTATATAATATTGTCCATCTTTTTTTCTGCAACTAAGATCTAAAACAATGTGTTCTTTTCCAACAGCTTTTACAAGGCTTTTGAGATTTCCATAATTAACCTTTCCGTCCTTAAAAACAAAGGATGTTACAATTACGTGAGTGGCACCTGCTTTTATGTAATCATCTGCATTAATTGCCGTAACTCCTCCCCCTATCTGCATTCCATTAGGGTAAGCTTTAAGGGCAGACATTGCCTGTTTCTTAGATTCCTTAAAAAACTCTGAACCACCTGCATTTAAAATAATAATATGGCCACCTGTTAAATTGTCCTTCTTATATAATTGTGCAAAATCTTCAGCGTTTTTTTCAGACACAAAGTTTTCTTCTGCCTGATTTCCTTTATCTTTAAGACTACCGCCTACTAACTGTTTTACTTTTCCATTATGAATGTCAATGCATGGTCTAAATTTCATTTTACTCCTCGCTTGTTTTTACATTAAATTATGCATATTATTCTTTCATTTAATTCATTATTTTAATCTATTCTGCAATATTTTCTAATTATATTACTGATTAAGTGCCTGTTCTAAGTCTGCAATAATATCTTCTGCGTCTTCAATTCCTACTGAGAATCTAATCAAATCAGGCTGTACTCCTGCTTCAATTAACTGTTCATCTGTCATCTGTCTGTGAGTATGACTTGCAGGATGAAGTACACATGATCTTGCATCTGCCACATGAGTTACAATTGCAATAAACTTTAAGCTATCCATAAATTTAATAGATGCTTCACGACCACCTTTTATACCAAATGTTAAAACACCACAAGTTCCATTTGGCATGTATTTCTTAGCTCTCTCATAATATTTATCACCTTCAAGTCCCGGATAATTTACCCAGGCAACCTTGTCATTCTCACTAAGCCATTTTGCAACTTTATATGCATTCTCGCAATGTTTAGGCATTCTTAAATGTAAAGTTTCAAGTCCTACATTTAATAAAAACGAATTATGTGGTGAAGGTATTGAACCTAAATCTCTCATAACCTGAGCTGTTGCTTTTGTTATATAACCGGCTTTTCCGAATTTTTCTGAATAAACTATTCCATGGTAAGAATCATCCGGCTGTGTCATTCCCGGAAATTTATCCCCATGTGCCTGCCAGTCAAAATTTCCACTGTCAACAATCGCTCCACCTACCGCCATTGCATGACCATCCATATATTTTGTTGTTGAATGAGTAACAATATCTGCTCCGTACTCAAAAGGTCTACAGTTAATTGGTGTAGGGAATGTGTTATCAACAATAAGTGGAACTCCATGATTGTGAGCTGCCTTACTGAACTTTTCAAAATCTAAAACTACTAAAGACGGATTGGAAATCGACTCCCCGAACACGCACTTTGTATTAGGTTTAAATTCCTTATCTAAGTCTTCAGGTGTAATTTCAGGGTCCACAAAAGTTACATCAATACCCATCTTCTTCATTGTAACACCAAACAAATTAAATGTTCCGCCATAAACATTAGATGAACATATTAAATGGTCTCCTGCCTCACAAATATTAAACACTGCATAGAAATTTGCTGCCTGTCCTGAGGATGTAAGCATCGCTGCAGCACCACCTTCTAAATCACAAATTTTCTGTGCCACTGCATCATTTGTTGGATTCTGAAGTCTTGTGTAAAAATATCCACTATCCTCTAAATCGAATAATCTTCCCATCTGGTCTGATGTATCATACTTAAATGTTGTACTCTGATAAATAGGTAAAACTCTTGGTTCTCCCTTTTTAGGTTGCCACCCCCCCTGCACACAAATTGTTCCTTTGTTATTCTCCATAATAAACGTACTCCTTTTCTCTTATTGTGGTTTGTAGTCTTTTAAACAAATATGACTGATAATACAGCTTATGCAAAATAATACTGCTATTACAATTGTGGACACTAAAAAAAATGTCTTATTCATAATAGGTATTACAAAAACTGATATAAAAAACAGTACAAACAATACTGTTGTTATCTTGTTAAATATTTTTCCAATTTTAATTTTCTTCTCTTCTGTCATATTGAATCCTTTATTTAAATACTTTTATTTCTAGTAACTTAAATATTATAAATCATAATTCCTACAAATCATAGTGTTTTTGTACATTTTTTAATATAGAAAAACCAGCTTTTAAGCCTATAGCTTAGAAGCCGGTTTTCTATCTCTAAAATATATTATTTAGCATCTTTGATTGAGAAACTCATTCTTCCCATCTTGTCTTTTCCAAGGCATTTAACTTTTACCTTGTCACCAAGTGTTAAGTAATCTTCTACATGTTCAACTCTTTCTTTTGCAATCTTTGAAATGTGAACCATACCTTCTTTTCCTGGAGCAAATTCAACGAAAGCACCAAATTCTTTAATGCTTACAACTGTTCCTTCAAGAATCATTCCTTCTTCAAAATCACTTACAATTGTTTCAATGTATTTTAATGCTTTATTAATCATGTCTCTGTCAACACCACAAACTGAAACCATTCCTTCATCTGTAATGTCAATCTTAACGCCTGTTTCTTCAATAATGGCATTAATAACTTTACCACTCTTACCTACTACATCTCCAATCTTATCAGGGTTAATCTGAATTGTTTCAATCTTTGGAGCATAAGCATTAACTTCCTTACGTGGTTCAGCAATTGCTGGTTTCATACAATTATCCATAATGAATAATCTTGCTTCTCTTGTTCTTGCAATAGCACCTTCAACGATTTCTCTTGTAAGACCATGGATCTTAATATCCATCTGAATAGCTGTAATACCTTCTGTTGTACCTGTTACCTTAAAGTCCATATCACCGAAGAAATCTTCAAGTCCCTGAATATCTGTAAGTAATACATAATCATCATCTGTATCACCTGTAACAAGACCACATGAAATACCTGCTACCATAGCCTTAATTGGAACACCTGCTGCCATTAATGACATACATGATGAACATGTTGAAGCCATTGATGTAGAACCGTTTGACTCAAATGTTTCTGAAACAGTTCTGATAGCATATGGAAATTCCTCTTCACTTGGAAGTACAGGCATAAGAGCCTTTTCTGCTAAAGCACCATGTCCAATTTCTCTACGTCCAGGTCCTCTTGATGGTTTTGTTTCACCAACTGAGTATGAAGGGAAATTATAATGATGCATGTATCTCTTAGTTTTTACATTTTCATCTAATCCGTCAATTCTCTGTGCTTCTGATAACGGAGCTAATGTACATACGTTACAAATCTGAGTTTGTCCTCTTGTAAACATAGCTGAACCATGTACTCTTGGCACAATGTCTGTTTCTGCTGCAAGAGGTCTAATCTGATTTAATGCTCTTCCATCAGGTCGCTTGTGATCTTTTAAAATCATCTTACGAACTGTTTTCTTCTGATACTGATAAATAGCTTCCCCTAATACAGCAAGCCACTCTTCATTTTCAGCAAAAGCTTCTTCTAACTTTTCTGTAATCTGACGAATGTTTTCTTCTCTTGTCTGCTTGTCATCTGTGAAAACTGCAACTTCCATATCTTCAGGAGGTACAATTTCCTTAATTGCTACAAACAATTCTTCAGGTATAGCACAACTTTCGTATGTGTGTTTTTCCTTACCTACTTCTGCAACAATCTTATCAATAAATTCGATAATTGTCTGGTTAATGTCATGAGCCATGTAAATAGCTTCAATCATCTTAGCTTCCGGAATAATGTTAGCGCCTGCTTCAATCATAATAACTTTCTGTCTTGTTGAAGCAACTGTAAGCTGTAAATCACCGTTATCCCAATCTGCCTGACTTGGGTTTACAATAAATTCACCATCAACTAAACCGATCTGTGTCATTGCACATGGTCCGTCAAATGGAATATCTGAAATACATGTTGAAATAGCTGAACCTAACATTGCAACTAATTCAGGTCTGCATTCAGGATCAACTGACATTACTAAGTTGTTAAGAGAAACATCGTTTCTGTAATCCTTTGGGAATAAAGGTCTCATAGGACGGTCAATAACACGTGCTGTAAGAACTGAGTTCTCTGAAGCCTTTCCTTCTCTTTTATTAAATCCACCAGGGATTTTTCCTACTGAATACATCTTTTCTTCAAACTCTACTGATAATGGGAAGAAATCCACACCATCTCTAGGTTTGTCAGATGCTGTAGCTGTTGACAATACTGTTGTGTCACCATAGTGCATAAAAGCCGCACCATTTGCCTGAGCAGCAACTCTTCCTACATCTACTGTAAGAGTTCTGCCACCAAGTTCCATACTAAAACTCTTGTACATAATCTTCTTTCGTTACTTATTTATATAGTAACTTCTCCTTATATTTATTTTTCATTTGCAGAAGAATCCGAAACTACTGTAAAAACCGGTAAAAATTACTGCCCTTTACAGTGGCTTCGGCTTGGTTCTTCTGCCAAGCTTTGGTAAACAACCATAAGCCTTTTAATTATAATTGATATATAAAAAAAAAGCAAGGGAGGAACATATCCTCTCTTGCTTCTACTTCATAATTAGTAAATTATTTACGAATTCCTAATTTTTCAATTAAAGCTCTGTATTCGTTTACATCGTTTTCCTTGATGTAATCAAGTAAACCACGTCTCTTACCTACCATCTTAAGAAGACCTCTTCTTGAATGATGATCCTTCTGGTTTACCTTTAAATGTTCTGTTAAATCCTTAATTCTGTAAGTTAAGATTGCAACCTGAACTGCTGGTGAACCTGTGTCTGTAGGTGTCTTACCGTATTCTGCTGTAAGCTGAGCTTTTACTTCCTTTGAAATCATTATAATTTCCTCCTTAAATATTTTTGATATATCCCCATGCACTTAAGTAATGGTCGGAGAATCCGGTTACTTAGTGTAGGTTCATTAAACATACTTTGCTAGTTTACTATATAATAAAGAAATTGTCTAGTAATTTTATAATATTTTTTAAACTCTTTCTTATATATATTAAATTGATACCAGCACTTTAATATGGTACAATATCAAAGTATGCGCAATTTAAGCGAATTCACGAAAGATAGTGAGGTTAATTATTATTATGTTAAAACTTATTGAAGAAATTAACAGTGCCGTAAACAATTTCATTTGGGGTGTGCCTGCAATGGTTTGTATTATCGGCGTTGGACTTTATTTGAGTATTCGTACCAGATTTATTCAGATACGAAAATTCAAATATGCCATGAAAACAACTATTGGTCGTATTTTCAAGAAAAGAGATGCCAGTGACGGTTCAATTACTCCTTTTCAGGCTGTATGTACCGCTCTTGCCGCAACTGTTGGTACAGGAAATATTGCCGGCGTTGCCGGGGCAATTGCCATAGGTGGTCCCGGAGCAGTATTTTGGATGTGGATTTCAGCATTACTTGGTATGTGCACCAAATTTGCTGAAGTTACTCTAGCTGTACATTTTAGAGAACGTAATCAGGTAGGGGACTTAGTTGGTGGTCCTATGTACTACATAAAAAACGGTCTTGGAAAGAAATGGCAGTTTTTAGCTATTCTATTTTCTCTTTTCGGAGTGCTGACTGTTTTTGGTACAGGTAACGCCACACAGGTTAATACAATTACTACTGCCATTGATTCTGCATTACTTAGCTATAATGTATGCACTTCAAAAACAATACCTCAGATTAATTTAATATTAGGAATTGTTATTGCAGTTTTAGTTGCACTTGTACTTTTGGGCGGAGTTAAACGAATCGGAAAAGTTACAGAAAAATTAGTTCCTTTTATGGCTTTATTTTATATTGCACTTGCAATTGGTGTAGTTATATTAAATATCGGAAACCTGCCAACTGTATTTGCTTCGATATTTGAAGGCGCCTTTAACCCTCGTTCAGTTACAGGTGGTGTTGTAGGTAGCATATTTATTTGTATGAAGCGTGGTGTTTCCAGAGGAATTTTTTCTAACGAAGCAGGTCTTGGTACCGGTTCAATCGCACATGCATGTGCTGATACACAAAAGCCTGTTAAACAGGGATTTTTTGGAATATTTGAAGTATTTACAGATACTATTGTAATTTGTACATTAACAGCTCTTGTTATACTTTGTAGTGGTGTAACAATTAATTACGGTGCAAACGCCGGAGCTGAACTTACAATACTTGGATTTACTTCTACTTATGGTAACTGGGTTTCAATTTTTTCTGCAATTGCCATGTGTTGTTTTGCTTTTTCAACTATACTTGGTTGGGGCTTATACGGAGCAAGATGTATCGAATTTTTATTCTCACCAAAGGTAATCAAACCATTTATGGTTGTTTATGCTTTAGTTGCAATAGTTGGAGCCACAATGGATTTAGGCTTAATTTGGGGCATTGCTGATACCTTCAACGGACTTATGTCAATTCCAAACTTAATAGCGCTATTCCTCCTTTCAGGAACAGTCATTAAACTTGTAAAAGAATATAAAAAATTTGATTAGCAAAATATAATACTATAGAATATATCTTTTTATTTAATTTCTCCCTCAGGGGCGTATAAAAATAGAGTGTTTTAAACATGTCGCATTTCTATCTGCGCTGCGCCGCATATTAACAATCGCTACCGATAACTCAACCGCTTCGCGGTTTCAGACAATCTCTCGCGATTGTAGCTATGCTCGCTTCGATAGACGAAATGCTTCCTATCGTTTAAAACACTCTATTTTTATACGCCCCTTAGTGGAGCGATTATTCAAAAGCTTTATATTCTTTTACAATATTCTATGTCTTTTTCGATTTGAGTTTTTAGTTCTTCTAAGTTTGGAAATGTTCTTTCCGGGCGGATGAACTCGTAAAACTCTACCTGGACGATTTCATTGTAAATGTATTCTTTGTAGTCTAGAATGTGTGTTTCTACTTTTATTTGGTTTCCACTTTCCACTGTTGGATTTACTCCGATGTTTGTTATTGATGCAAAGCGTTTTCCTTCTACATTTACAACTGTTTTGTACACTCCTTTTGGTGGTAAAAGTTTTGTTTTTTCTGGAATTATGTTTGCTGTTGGAAGTCCTATTTGCCTTCCCAGTTTTTTCCCTTCTTCAACTTTTCCAATAATTGTGTATGGATGGTTTAGCATATCATTAACTTCCTGCATTTTGCCTTCCACTATTTTTTCTCGAATGGCTGTACTGCTTATGTCTTTGTTATGATATTGCTCTTTTTCTACAACTATCAGATTGTAGCCATATTTTTTCTGATTATCTTTCAGAAATTGTACATTTCCTAATGATTTTGTGCCAAATGTAAAATCAGGCCCACATACTATTGTTGTAGCACCTATTTTGTCCTTTAAAATTTCTTTTACAAATTGGTCAGGAGTCAATGCTAAAAATTCCTTTTTCATTGGCATTTTCATGTATACATCAATTCCATGGCTGTGACAAAGCATTTGCTTTTCGCTGTCTGTTACAATTGTTTTGTTGGCATTATTATCCAAAAAAGCTTTTGGTGATGTCTCAAAAGTCAACACAACTTTCTGTCTGCCATTAGCATTTTTTGTTATCTCATCTAATAGCTTTTCATGGCCTTTATGTATACCGTCAAATTTTCCAATTGTAACTATTGTATTTTTTAATTTTATATTATCATCAATAGATATACACTGCATATCTTCTCCTATTTTCGAATTTACAAAAACATCTTTATTGGTTTATAAATCTGCTTATCTGCAATAAACATGTATAAGCCTATAAATTTTCCATCATGTGTATATACTCTTACAGTCTGACCTTCTTTATGGTTCATTTTAAGAAGAGTATTTCCTGATGTAAATATGTTTCCATTGTATACTAATTTTTCCGCATTCTCTGATACCATGCACTTTGAATACATATCAAGCATTTCGTCTGCAGGTACAATGTAATCTTTCAAGGTTCCATTATCTCTAAATTCTTCAATTTGAGAAAGAGTAATTGAGTCCTCTACTTTAAATCTATCTACTCTGCTTCTTACCAGATGCTCCATGCAACCGCCAACACCTAAGTCCTTACCTATGTCATGACACAGTGTTCTTATGTATGTTCCTTTTGAACAGGTAACATGCATATTAACTCTTGGCAATTCCATACTTGTTACTGTAATGTCAATAATTTTACAATGTCTTGGTGGGCGTTCAATTACTTCGCCTCTTCTTGCCAGATTATATAGTTTTTCCCCACCAATTTTTATAGCTGAAAACATCGGTGGAATCTGGTCATATTCTCCAATATAGCCTTTTACGGTTTTAAATACCTGATCCTCAGTTAATTTTTTTAAGTCCTCTTCACTTGCCTGACTTAAAACTTCTCCTGTTGTATCCTGTGTGTTTGTTTCTGTTCCAAGTAACAATGTTGCTTCGTAAGTTTTATCTTTTTCTGATAAAATATCGCACAACTTGGTTGCCTTGCCTAAACACACCGGTAAAACTCCAACTGCATTAGGATCGAGAGTTCCCATATGTCCTATCTTTTTTTGCTTTAATATACCTCTGAGCTTGGCAACTACATCGTGGGATGTAAACCCAGGCTCTTTGTATACATTTATAACTCCACTAATCATAACTTCACTCTTTACTTTTTATTAAATAACGTTATTGATTTTCTTCAACACTTTTTCAATAACATCTTCCAAGCTTCCTTCAATATCAAATCCGGCAGCTCTAACGTGACCGCCGCCGCCAAAGGATACAGCAATTTCACTTACATCTACATATCTTTTTGAACGAAGACTTGCTTTAAACTTATTTTCATCAAGCTGATATACAAACAAAGCAACTTCTACGCCGTCTACATTTCGTATTGCTCCAATTACAGCATCTAAATCACTTTTTGTTACGCCGTATTCTTCCATGGTTTCATTTGTGCAGAAACCATAAATGCATTTGCCATCCATGGTTAAAACTGCTTCACTTTGGATTTTTGCAGTAACCATCATCTGTTTATATGTTTTTCTGAAGAAAGTTTCTTCTAAAATTTCATTTACTTCAACACCATGTTCAATCATGTTTGCGGCTATTCTCATAGTCTTAGGTGATGTAGACTGAAATCTGAAAACACCTGAATCATGGGCGATTCCCATATACATTGGCTCTGCAATGTCTTTGTCAAACAATTCATTATCTAACAAATCATATAACACTTCGCTGGCAGAACTTGCATCAGGCAAAATATAGTTGTAGTCACCATAAGCCGGATTACTTTTATGATGGTCGATACAGGCTGTTCTTTTTGCATTATCAAAAAAGCTCTGATTTTGTCCTAATCTGTCAAGACTTGCTGTATCTAATGATATAAACAAATCATAGACTGTTCCATCATAGCCTTCTGTTGAAATATCCTGTGTATTTTTGATTATTTTAAATTTATCATCAACACTTTCAAGATAAACCTGAACTGTTAAATCAGGTCTGTTTTTCTTTAAATAGTTATATAACGCCATACAAGACCCAACGCAATCGCCGTCAGGTCTTATATGACCGGCAATACCAATTGTTTTAGCATCACCAATAATTTCATTAATTTTTTTCATTTAATTCTCCATTACAAGTCATTCAAATATGGACTTCCGAAACACTTTCATTAAATCCTATTCTTCTGACTGTTCCTTAGCTTTCATGTCATCAATAATTTTTGACATTTTCATACCATACTCAATAGATTCATCCATAATAAATCTAATTTCAGGAGTGTTTCTTAAATTTACAGTTCTCGCAAGTTCTCTTCTAATAAAACCTGCTGCACTTTTTAAACCAGCCATTGTGTCGGCTTTTGCCTGCTCATCTCCTAACACGCTAATATATGCCTTGCATGTTTTTAAGTCAGGGGCAACTTCAACTCCTGTAACGGTAGTCATAATACCAACACGTGGGTCTTTCAACTCACGTATGATATTACTAAGTTCTCTTTGAACTTCACCATTTATTCTTGTATTCTTAATACTATTTTTTCTCATAATCATTCCAACTTTCTTTATAAAAAAGATTGTCATACACTATATAAAATATCCATTTTTCATAAAATAAGCCATATTAATTTTGTTTAGACCTATTTTATGCCTGATATCAAAACCTATCTTGGAACTTCTACCATAATGTAAGCTTCTACCTGATCTAATTCAGCAATTTCGTTAAAGCCTTCAAATACAAGACCGCATTCGTAACCTGCTTTTACTTCCTTAACATCATCTTTGTATCTCTTAAGTGATGCAACAGGGCCTTCAAAAATCTGCTTTCCGTCTCTTGTAATTCTAGCTGAACAGCCTCTCTGCATAAAGCCGTCTAATACGTAAGAACCACCGATGTTACCAACACCAGATGCCTTAAATATCTGACGGATTTCTGCATGACCAATAACTTTTTCTTCATAAATTGGCTCAAGCATACCCTTCATGGCTCTTTCAATGTCTTCAATAGCATTGTAAATTACAGAGTAAAGTCTTAAATCAACATTTTCATTGTTTGCTGTAATTTCAGCCTGTGTGTCAGGTTTTACGTTAAATCCTAAAATAATTGCATTTGATGTAGATGCTAAAATAACGTCTGATTCGTTAATTGCACCAACACCACCATGGATAATCTTAACTTCAACTTCATCATTTGAAAGTTTAAGTAAGCTCTGCTTAACTGCTTCAACTGAACCCTGAACGTCAGCCTTAACGATAATGTTAAGTTCTTTTAATTCACCGGCTTCAATCTGTGAGTTAAGATCATCAAGAGAAATTCTAAATTTATTAGATTCCATAAGTTTTGCCTTGCTGTCTTCAACGAATGTGTTAGCAAAGTCTTTTGCTTCTGAAGCTGTTTCTGTTGAAACGAAAACTTCACCTGCGTTTGGAACTCCGCTAAGACCTAAAATTTCAACAGGTGTTGAAGGACCGGCAGTCTTAATTCTATTTCCCTTATCATCTGTCATGGCTCTAACTTTACCATGGTTAGCTCCTGCTGCAATATGTGCACCTACTTTTAAAGTACCTTTCTGTACTAAAACTGTAGCTACAGGACCTTTACCTTTGTCAAGTTTTGCTTCAATAACAATACCTCTTGCCTGACGGTTTGGATTAGCCTTTAATTCTAATACGTCAGCCTGTAAAAGTACCATTTCAAGAAGATCGTCAATACCTTCTCTTGTGTGAGCTGAAACAGGAACCATTTCCACGTCTCCGCCCCAGTCAGATGCTAATAATTCATGTTCAGCAAGTCCCTGCTTAACTCTCTCAATATTTGCACCCGGCTTATCAATCTTGTTAATTGCAACAATTATTTCAATTCCTGCAGCCTTAGCATGGTTAATAGCTTCTACAGTCTGTGGCATAACACCATCATCAGCAGCTACAACTAAGATTGCAATATCTGTAGACTGTGCGCCACGCATACGCATTGATGTAAATGCTTCATGTCCCGGTGTATCAAGGAATGTAATTGTCTGGTCATTAATTTTTACAACTGAAGCACCGATATGCTGTGTAATACCACCTGCTTCACCTGAAATTACATTTGTTTCTCTAATTGCATCAAGAAGTGATGTTTTACCATGGTCTACGTGTCCCATAACACAAACTACAGGTGGACGTTTAACCATAAGTGATTCATCTTCTTCATCTTCTTTAAGAAGTTCTTCAATCATGTCTACTTTTTCTTCTTTTTCGCACATGATGTCATATCCTAAAGCGATTTCTTCTGCACTGTCAAAATCAATTTCTGTGTTAACAGTAACCATCTTTCCTTCTAAGAATAACTTCTTAATAAGTGTTGATGCTGTCATCTTCATCTTTTCTGCTAACTCGCCAATTGTAATAGCTTCAGGAACCTGAATAATCTTAATTTCTTCTTTCTTTTCTTCCTTCTTCTTTGGCTTTTCTAATGTAGGTTTAGAGAAATCACCCTTCTTGCCATTCTTACCTCTTCTGCCATCTTCGTAATTTTTCTTATTACGTTCCTGTCTATCCTGGCGGATTTTGTTTTCTCTATTCTTTCTGTTCTTATCCTGAATTGGTTCTGATGGGGCATCATTTCTGTCATTTCTTCTAAAGCCGCCTCTATCATTGTTTGGTCTGTTGCCATTATTTCCGTTTCTAAAATTGCCTCTGTCATTGTTTCTGTTTCCGTTGTTGTTTCTGTTGTCATTTCTGCCATTTCCGTTACGGTCTTTGTTGAAATTACGGTTGTCTTTACGATTTCCATTGTTTCTGTCGTTATTTCTGTCATTGTTTCTATCGTTGTTATATCTTCCGTTATTTCTGTTGTTATTTCTATTGTTGTTTCTGTTGTTATTTCTGTCGTTGTTTCTATTATCGTTTCTATCGTTATTTCTATTGTCGTTTGAACGATTATCTCTCTGCTGTCTGTTGTTGTTTACCTGTCTGTTATTATTGTTTTCCTTAGGCTGTTGTTTATTATCAGCCGGTTTTGTTTCTCTCTGTGCCATTTTTTCCGTAGTATTTACCTCTTGAATTTTATTTTCTTTGTTTTCCACATCTTTTACAGGTTCCTTTACAGGTTCCTTTACCACTTCTTTTGCCACTTCTTTTACTTCTACAGGTTTCTTTTCTTCTGCCTTAGGAGTAGTTTCTTTAGCCTGAACAGTTGTATCTTTTGGAGTTGTCTTTTCTTCAACTGCCTTTTCAACTGTTTCGTTAGGCTTAACATTTTCCTTTACTTCTTCTTTTACTTCAGAAGAATGTTTCGAACGATGTTTATGCTCTCCATCACTACTATGTCTACGTCTTCTTCTTTCACCTGTCTTAACAACACCTTTGCTTGTAATTAAAACTCTAGGTTTTGCCTTTTCTTCTTTTTTATTTTCAGATTTTGCTGAATGGAACTTCTTTTTCACAATTTCAATTGAAGCTTCGTCAATTGAACTTTGAGCTTTTACATCAATTCCTTTTTCTCCAAGCACTTCTATAATCTCTGAACTTTTTATATCTAATTCTTTGGCCAATTCATGTACTCTCATCTTTGACATATACTACCTCCGTCTAACTTTCTAACAATCTGTTGATGGTTTCACTAAATCCTCTGTCCGTTATGGCTATTGACGCACGACTGTCATTTCCAGTTGCCTCGCCTAATTCCTGCTTACTTCCGTAAACAAAACATGGAATCTTATAATATTTGCACTTGTTAAAAAACAGTTTCTTTGTATTATCTGAAGCTTCCTCTGAGACAATAACCAACCATGCCTTCTTTTGTTTTACCGCTTTTTCTACAGAAAATTCACCTGCAACAGTTTTTCCAGCCCTGGTTGCCAAGCCTATCATTGAAAAAACTTTATTCATTTGTATCTCCTAACTGTTCTTTTAATTTTTCAAAAATTTCACTGTCAACGGATACCTTTAATGTTTTTTCCAAAGCTTTTGTTTTCATGGCTTTTTCCAAACAATGCACATCTTCACATATATATGCACCTCTACCGTTTTGTTTTCCTGTTAAGTCAACAAAAACGTTGTTTTCCTTGTCTCTAACAATTCTTATTAGCTCTTTTTTTTCCTTTGACTGTCTGCAACCAATACATGTTCGCATTGGTATTTTTCTATTCTGCCCCATGCCATAATCTCCTATGTTCTAATTGAAGCCATCAGTTACTATTCTTCTGTTGATTCCTCTGATGCTTCTTCTACTGAATCAGTTTCTTCGCTTTCTTCATCATATTCATCATCGTAATATTCTCCGTCGTAGTATTCGTCATCGTAATACTCTCCATCATAATACTCGTCATCATCATAATAATCATCTTCATCGAAAACATACTGAATGCCTTCTTCTTTTGCCTGTGATTCACTCTTAATATCAATCTTAAAACCTGTAAGCTTAGCTGCAAGTCTTGCATTCTGTCCTTCTTTACCAATTGCTAATGATAACTGTAAATCAGGAACTACAACTAAAGCTTCCTTATTATCAGGATCTGCTAAAACTGCAATAACTTTTGATGGGCTTAATGCATTTTCAATTAAGATAGCTGGGTTTTCACTCCAGTTAATGATATCGATTTTTTCATCCTGTAATTCTTCAACTACTGCATTTACTCTTGCGCCGTTAATACCTACACAAGCTCCAACAGGATCAACTGCTTCATTATTTGACCAAACAGCCATCTTTGTTCTTGAACCTGCTTCTCTTGCAATGCTCTTAATTTCAACTGTTCCGTCCTGAATTTCTGTTACTTCCTGTTCGAATAATCTCTTAACAAGTCCCGGATGAGTTCTTGAAACATTAATTCTAGGTCCTCTACCATTATCTTTTACTTCAGTAATATATAATTTGATTTTATCATTTGGTCTAAAGTATTCTCCCTTAGACTGTTCTTTTTCCATTAATACAGTATCGATTTTTCCAATGTTTACGCTAATGTTCTTTCCGTTAATTCTCTGAACTGTACCTGTAATAATATCATCCTGCTTTTCATAATATTCTTCATAGAGACTCTTTCTTTCTTCTTCTCTAATCTTCTGTAAAATACCATTCTTAGCACTCTGTGTAGCAATACGACCAAAATCCTTTGACTGAATTTCTACATTAACTGAATCTCCAATGTCGTATGATGCCTTAATATTTCTTGCATCTTCCAATGAGATTTCACATACAGGATCCATAACTTCTTCAACTACTTCTTTCTGAGAATAAATATGGAAATCACCTGTTTCTCTATCCATTGTTACTGCTACGTTATCTGCTTTATTAAAGTTGTTCTTGTAAGCAACTACCAAGTTACTTTCAATAGCTTCAAATAAAGACTCCTTGCTAATACCTTTTTCCTTTTCCAACACGTCTAATGCTGCAATTAATTCATTGTTCATCTTTCCAATATCCTCCTAAAAATCAATAGTTAATCTAACAAGTGAAACATTCACTCTATCAAGAGCAATCTCACTTCCATCTTCATCTTCTATAGTAATTGTATCCTCGTCATAAGATTTCAATAAACCTACATACTGTTTGTTTCCGTTAAGGCTTCTATATAAATGTACTTCAATTTCCTCGCCAATACTTCTGTCAAAATCTCTGTCTTTTTTCAGTGGGCGACCAAGTCCTGGTGAACTTACTTCTAATATGTAAGCATCGCTAATAAAGTCTTCTTCGTCAAGTAAATCACTTAACTTACGGCTTACGCCTTCTAAATCATTAATTGTGATTCCACCCGGCTTATCAATAAAAGCTCTTAAATACCAGTTGCTTCCTTCTTTAACATATTCCACATCTACCATTTCATACCCTTTTTCTTCAACAATGGGTAACAGTAGTGCTTCTGTCTTTGCTTCGTATTCTTCTTTTCTAGACACCTTAACCTCCTTATTTGACTTTGCTGTGTTTGTTAGTATCTTTTATTATAAAGAACATTTTCTAATGTTCTTTGAAAAATTTAACTACATAACAAAGAGCGAACCTTTGCGGTTCGCTCCTTCTACGCTAGTCAATATTCACTACATAGTATACGACGTTATTATTTTCCTGTCAACCCCTGTAAAAATCGTAACTTTCATTGTAAAATTCATCTGCAACTTTCAGCTGCCTTCATTGATTCCAACTTTTATATCTGTTAAAATTATAATATTTATTCTTAACTTTAATATTGTGCAATCTTATCTGACTACTATCTTACATTTTCAAAAATATCTATTTTTGTATGTTTGATAAACTGCTCATAAAATTTTAACCCTAATACCGGAAAGAATTTTGAAGTAAAGTTCATAAACTTTGCATCTTTTCCTACTATTATTCTATTTTTCTGTTTTATTATCTTTTTTATAATCTTTGCAGCAACTTTATCAACATTATTTGCAATAATTTTCATCAACTTGCTTTCTGTCTTGTAATATTGACTTCTAAATATGTCTGTCATTATAAATCCCGGACACACATATCCTATGTACATTTCTCTTCCAAGTTCCCCTATTAAAGTTTCTGTATAAGCTTTAACTGCGGCTTTGCTTGCACTATAGACACCTGTTCCAACTAAAGGTGCAAGCGCTCCTGAACTTGATACATTAACAATCCCTGCCATAGTGGACTTTCTTAATATAGGTAGCATTGCGTTAATGGAATATCTGCAACTGTTAAAATTAACGTCCATGCATCTCTTAACCTGCTCTTCCGTATAATTAACTGACTTCTCAAAAGGTAATAACATACCTGCATTATTAATTAGCAAATCAACGTTTATATTATTATAAGTAAGTTCTTCTCTAAATGTATTCCAATTTTCTTCCTGGCTCACATCAAAAATCCAATATTTAAACTGATCTCTTAAATAAGACAGTTCTTCTATTAAACTTTTCATTTTTTCTTCAGATTGTCCAATTCCTAAAACCATACATCCATGCTCTCTGATTAGCTGTAGCGTCATGGCTCTTCCTAATCCTGAGGATGCCCCTGTTATAAGAATTGTTTTTCCGTATATCCAGTCCATAAATTAAATCCTTTCAAAAATCACTTGCAAAAATTTCTTTTGCTGTTTATAATAATACAGTAACATTTTTCAGGCTCGTTGGTCAAGTGGTTAAGACGCCGCCCTCTCAAGGCGGAATCACGGGTTCAATTCCCGTACGAGCTGTTTTTTTATGCCCTTATTTTAAGGGCTTTTTTCATGCCTGAGGCTACTCATGTGATATTTCGTGTGATATTTTCCGTTGCATTTTGCAATGTATAAAGCAACACGATTTTTTCAATTTTGATACAAATGTTATAGCACTTGCAATAATTGTAAAATTTGGCAATATTTTTGTAATTTTTTCTTTACTTATAACAATTTTGTGATATAATATTCATTGTTAGCTCGAGTGGTCTTAGTTAATAATTGGGTTCGATTCCCATATGAGTTATTTTTCTTTTTGTTTTATTATTATTTTTATTTTTTTCATTTTACATCTTTTTTAAAAGATGTATTTTCCTTTTAGTTAGCACTGCTACCGAACATTCGGTATGCAGTGCTTTTTCTTTGTCTTTTATTTTATAAAAATTCAAAATTTCAAATTTTAAAATTAAATTTAAATTTATAATTCAAAATTAAATTTGAAATTTGAAACTCATAAAATTAAAAATCAAAAATAGACAACTGACTGTCTTCAGGCATTCCTTCTAACAATCCCAAATCTGACATTGTATCTATTACTGTTTTACTTAACTTACTTTTCTGTCTTAAATCATTTTTAGAAACAAATGGTCCATTCTGATTTCCAACTGCTTCTACTAAAGCATCTGCCGCTTTTTCTCCAAGTCCTTCAATAGAATCCAAGCTAGGCATTAACTTACCATCTATTATCTGGAACTCATGAGCCTTTGCAGTATAAATATCCAACGGTAAGAACTCAAATCCTCTTGCATACATTTCCTGAACAATCTTCATGTCACCTAAAGAATCTTCATCTTTCTTAGATGCTTCATGATTATTCTTCTTACGTTTTAAATCTGCCATAAAGTATTCAAGTTTTTCTTTTCCCTGACACATTGTTTCATAGTCAAAAGCTTTTGCTCGAATTCCAAAATATGCTGCATAATATGCCAATGGGTGATACACCTTGTACCAGGCAACACGTAAAGCCATCATAATGTAAGCAGCCGCATGTGCCTTAGGGAACATATACTTAATCTTTTTACATGACCAAATATACCATTCAGGTACATTATGTTCACGCATTACATCTTCTTCCTTCCTGTCTTCTCCTGTTTCCTTGTCTGTAAAAGTAAGAAGACCTCTACCCTTTCTAACATGTTCCATAATATCAAAACTTACCTGTGGCTCTATACCTTTATCCATTAGGTAAACCATAATATCATCTCTAGTACATATAGCAGTAGAAATTGTACACTTGCCTTCCTGAATAAGTGTCTGTGCATTACCCAGCCACACGTCAGTACCATGAGACAAGCCTGCAAGTCTAACTAAATCGGCAATTTTTGTAGGTTTAGTATCTACTAACATTTGAATAACGAAATCTGTTCCCAGTTCAGGTAAACCAAGGGAACCTGTTGGACAGCCGTCAATGTCATCGCTTGTAATTCCTAAAGCCTCAGGGCCAAGGAATAATGACATTACATTTTTGTCATCAAAAGGCACATCCGTTTGAACATTAGTGTTTGTTAGTTTTTCAAGTCGACGAATCATTGTTGGATCATCATGTCCGAGAATATCTAACTTTAACAGGTTTGCATCAATTGCATGGTATTCAAAATGAGTAGTTATTGTATCTACCGTCATATCGTTAGCTGGTTTCTGTATTGGCGTAAATTCATATATTTCCTTATCCCTTGGAACAATAACAATTCCACCAGGATGCTGACCTGTACTTCTACGGATTCCTGTACAGCCTCTTGCTATTCTGTCAATTTCCGCAGTACGCTTAATCTCGTTATGGTCATCGTAATAATTTTTCACATAACCAAATGCAGTTTTCTCGGCTACACCTGCGTATGTTCCCGCTCTAAATGTATGGCCCTTACCAAACATAACTTCTGTATACGCATGTGCATTTCCCTGGTATTCACCGGAGAAGTTAAGGTCGATATCCGGTTCCTTTGTACCACCAAATCCAAGGAATGTTTCAAAAGGAATTTCCAAGCCATCCTTATGAAGTTTTTCTCCACAGTGTGGACATACTGCATCAGGCAAGTCAAATCCAAGACCACCCTCTGCTCTTTCCTCTTTAATTGTTGCCTGAATCTTTTTAATTTCATCTATAGGTGTCCCTTCAGGTGCTCTGTACTCATCCTCAAAAAATGAACTTTTGCACTTCTCACAATAATAGTGCGGGGCTAAAGGATTACATTCTGTAATACCTGACATTGTAGCTGCAAAAGATGAACCAACAGATCCTCTTGAACCTACCAAATATCCATCTTCATTTGATTTCCAAACTAATCGCTGAGCCATAATGTACATAACCGCATAACCGTTACCAATAATAGAATCCAGTTCAATTTCCAATCTATCTTCAACAATTTTCGGTAAATCTTCGCCGTAAATTTCATGAGCTTTTTGGAAACAGATATTTCTCAGGTTTTCTTCCGAATTATCAAGAACCGGTGGGCATTTATCAGGATGAATTGGTGAAATATTTTCTATCATATCTGCAATCTTGTTTGGATTTGTAATTACAACTTCTTCTGCTAAATCACTACCCAAATAATCAAACTCGCCAAGCATCTCATCTGTTGTTCTCAAATATAAAGGTGCCTGATTATCTGCATCCTTAAATCCGTTACCATACTGTATGATTCTACGATAAATTTCATCTTCCGGATCCATAAAATGAACATCACATGTAGCAACTGTTATTTTATTAAATTTTCTTCCCAGTTCAATTATCTTCCTGTTAATCTCTCTTAGTTCTTCCCTTGAATCAACTAAGAATTTTTTCTTATTATCTATATCAGGATTACCTGTTTTTAACATAAACTCATTGTTGCCTAAAGGTTGAATTTCAAAATAATCATAGAAGTCTGCCAACCTTGCAATTTCCTGCTGAGTTCTTCCATGTAATATAGCCTGATATAATTCACCTGCCTCACAGGCACTTCCAATCATCAGACCTTCGCTGTATTTTAAATAATCACTTTTTAATATACGTGGTCTTTTGTTGGCAAAAGTATCTATATGGGAAATAGATACTAACTTATATAAATTAACTCTTCCTGTCTGGTTTTTAACCAAAATAATTGCGTGATGTGCAGGAAGCTTATTTATAAGATTGTCTGACTTCTTTCCTTCTTTGTTTACTTCATCAAGATTATTAATTCCTTTATCCTTTAACATCTTACAAAGTTTCAGGAAAATAAGAGCTGTACACTCTGCATCATCTACAGCTCTATGGTGATTTTCAAGAACAATTCCCAATGCCTTGGCAACTCTGTCTAATTTGTATTTTCCAAGTCCTATAATCAAATATCTTGACATTGCAACTGTATCAACGATTGTAAAATCACATGGCAAGCCAATTCTCTCGCAATTAGCTGCAATAAAACTCATGTCAAAGTCTGCATTGTGGGCAACCATTACTGAGCCTTCGCAAAATTCCATAAATGAAGGTAAAATTTCTTCTATCTTAGGAGCATCAATAACCATATTGTCATTAATACTTGTTAATTTTTCAATTCTAAGAGGTATAGGTATTTCAGGATTAACAAATGTACTAAAACGGTCAATTATTTTTCCATTTTGTACCTTTACAGCTCCAATTTCAATAATCCTGTCACTTTTTGCACTAAATCCTGTTGTTTCCAAGTCGAATACAACGTATGTGTCATCTAAGCTCTGACCTCTGGGATTAACAATCATATCTTTCAAGTCATCTACCAGATAAGCTTCAACACCATATATTACCTTAAAGTCACAATCTTTTCCTACCTTTGAACATTCCTTCTTAATGTCACAATACTCATGCCAGGCATCGGGAAATGCCTGTACTACGCCATGGTCTGTTATGGCAATCGCTCTATGCCCCCATTCATAAGCACGTCTTACTAAATCGCTGCAGTTACTTACACCATCCATATCACTCATTTTGGTATGACAATGAAGTTCCACTCTTTTTTCCACTGCAGTATCTTTTCTCTTTTCAGTTGAAAACGGCTGTATAACCTTCATACCATCCACACGGCTGATTTCCACCTGTCTGTCATAGGTGTCATACATCGCAACACCTTTGATTCTTACAAAAGTATTCTTTTTTACCTTTGAAGTAAATTCCTTCTTGGCATTTTCATCTCCTAAGAAAATCTTTACTGCAATACTATCTGTGAAATCTGTTATCTCTAAGCTGACAAGGTATTTTCCTGATCTTAATTCTCTGTCATCCATGGTCATAACCTGACCTTTAACCACACACTCGCCCGTTCCCTCAAACACATCACATAAGGCTGTGTCTGAATCAAATTTAAAGTCTCTTCCGTATGCCACTTCAGGATTATCTGAATATGTAGCCTTTTTAAGTCTTTTAGGTCTCTCTTCTACCTTCTTTGCTTCCTCCGGTTGCTTCTCTTCATTTTTGCTTAAAAGAACATCCACTTCATTTTTCAAACGTTTAGCGTTTCGTTTAGCGTATCTATTTCCGTCAATGGCATGCTTTTTGATTTTAACTTCTAAAGGCATACTAAATCTGTCTCTAAAAATTCTCTCAATTGTATTCTTTAAAGTTTTCATTCTGGCTTCCGAAATAATACTTGATTCCAGATTAATAACCAGTCTGCCTTTCTCATCAAAGGATGTTGGTGCCTTCTTTAACATAGTAGCAATTATGGGACTATGTTCATTTAATTCAAGCACAATACTATCCTTATATATTTCAAATAAGTTTTCCGTTGTATACTGAGCAGACAAATAATATTTCTCTATAATTTCTATACCTATCTTTTTGCCTGTTCTTAAAGTTCTTGCTAATTCTTCCCTAATTTTGAAAATAGCAGACTTTTCAATAAGTCTGCTGCTTTCAATATAGATTCTTATTTTGGTATGTTCTGTATTAGTAACAATTCTCGTTATATCTACTAATTCTAAAATACCTCGTAATTCATCATTTAACTGAAGATTATCAAAAACTTCTAAAAAGTTCTTTTTTGCCAATTTAATTCCTCCAGTTTTTTAATTCCTTTTCCAGTGTGTTTAATAATTCGTTTTCAGGAACTCTCTTTACTATTTCGCCCTTTTTAATCAAAAGACCTTCTCCTTTTCCTCCTGCTATTCCAAGATCAGCTTCTCTTGCCTCACCGGGTCCATTAACCACACATCCCATTACAGCAACTTTAATGTCTAAGTCATACTTTGACACCATTTTTTCCACTTGTTTTGCCAAACCAATTAAATCAATTTGAGTTCTACCACAAGTAGGACATGAAACAACTGATATGCCACCTTTTCTTAAACCTAATGTTTTTAAAATAAGTTTGGCACTGGCAATTTCCTCAACCGGATTATCAGTAAGGGATACTCTGATTGTATCGCCAATTCCCTGATTTAAAATAAGGCCCAGTCCTATGGCTGACTTAATATTTCCTGATGTAACTGTTCCTGATTCTGTAATTCCAACATGTAGTGGATAATTAGTCTTTGTAGCTATTAATTCATGGGCTTTAACACACATCATTACATCAGAAGATTTAATACTGATAACAAGATTATCATAACCTAAATCTTCGATTGTTTTTACTTTGTCTAAAGCGCTTTCAACTAAACCTTCCGCTGTAACCTTACCATATTTTTCTAAAATATCTTTTTCTAACGAGCCACTGTTTACACCAACTCTAATAGGAATATTTTTCGCCTTAGCCACTTCCACTACAGCCTTAACCTTGTCTACAGAGCCAATGTTTCCCGGATTAATACGAATCTTGTCAGCTCCGTTTTCCATGGCAGCAATGGCAAGCCTATAATCAAAATGTATATCTGCTACAAGTGGTATTGAAATCTGCTTTTTAATTTCCGCAATTGCCTTAGCAGCTTCCATTGTTGGAACCGCACATCTGATAATATCACATCCACTAGCCTCTAATTCTTTTATTTGAGCTACTGTAGCTTCCACATCTTCAGTCTTTGTGTTAGTCATTGACTGAATCATTATTGGATTTCCTCCACCAATAACTTTATTTCCAATTCTAATTACTTTCGTATTATCTCTATACATAATCTTCACCTATCCGATAAATCATAATTTAAATTAATTTTCTAATATCATTAAATAATAAAAATACCATTAATGCCATTAATAAAATAAATCCAATGAAATGTATCATACCTTCCTTATCCTTTGGAATCTTCTTCCTAGTGATAACCTCAATAATATATAAGAATAATCTTCCACCGTCTAATGCAGGTAATGGTAATAAATTCATTACACCTAAGTTGGCACTTAACATTATTGCCAAATTAATCAAGGATAAAATAGTTACAGTTGTTCCCTGAGACTTAGCTGTTGAATAAGTATTGCCAATTACATTAACAATACCAACAGGTCCGGAAATTTCGTTTGCTGATACCTTTCCTGTAACTAACATTTTTAAGCTCTTTAAAACTGTTGCTATTTCGTATCTTACATCTGTAAAGCTGTACTTGATTACGCCGCCTATAGACTGTTTTTCTCTTCCAATGTTGTAATCAAAGCCCCTGCTTGCAATCTTTGTCATTATAGGTTTAACAGTTACATTTACAGTTTTTCCTTTTCTGTCCAAAGTAATCTTAACTTCATTTTCACCAAAAGGATGCTCTGTTAAATAATCGTTTATGTCATTGCCTGTTTTGATTGCAGTGCCGTCAATTTCAGTAACTACGTCTCCTGCCTGAACGCCCGCCTTAAAGAACGCTGAACCTCTTGTTACCTGAGTTATTTCAGCTTCTGCATCGCTTGGTGCATACTGCATACCTACTATATATCTTTTTTCAATTTCAGGTGAATACTTAATTGTCTTTGTCTCACCATTTCTAACAAAAGATACTGTTATGTCGTCACCGTTTAATGGATTAACATAATCTTCTAAGTATATTTCTCTTCCAAGTGTTGCATGAGCGCCATTATACTTAACGATTCTGTCTCCCTGTCTAAGTCCTGCTTCATACGCCGGTGACGCCTTGTCAACATTTGTAACATATGATACATCCGCACCCTTTGCTCCTATTACAATAAACGCAAGTAAAAGAGCTAATATGAAATTAAAAAACGGACCTGCAAATACTATTGCCATTCTCGCCCAGATTGATTTTGAATTAAAAGAGCCTTCCTCTTCGTTATCTTCATCTTCTCCAAGCATTGCACAGGAACCACCTAAAGGTAAAATCTTTAAGGAATATCTTGTGCCGCTTTTTGCAACTTTACTTAAAATTCTAGGTCCCATACCTACTGAAAATTCATTTACAAATACACCGTTTTTCTTTGCCACAATAAAATGACCAAATTCATGTATTAAAACTAATAAGCCAAAAATTATTAATGCTATAATTATACTGATTGCTGTCTCCATTAATTACCACCTTTTCTCAATGAGTTCATAAGCCCATCCCTCTATTTCTAATATTTGTTCTACTGTCGGATTCTCAAGTGCTTTGTGATTTTCCATACAGTATTGTATTATGTCTGTTATTTCCAGAAAACTAATTTCCCTGTTTAAAAACTTTGCAACTGCCTTTTCATTTGCTGCATTAAATACTGTTGGCATTGAGCCACCGATTCTACCTGCTTCAAAAGCCATTTTTAGACCAACAAAATTATTTAAGTCAGGTTCCTCAAAAGTTATCTGACCAATTTTTGCAAAGTCCAGTCTGTCACCTGATAAATATCTTCTTTCAGGATAGTATAATGCATACTGAATTGGAAGCCTCATATCAGGAGTTCCTAGTTGCGCTATAACTGCCCCATCCTTAAACTGCACCATGGAGTGTATAATACTCTGTGGTTGAACTATTGGTTTTACATTGTCAATGTCCACGTTAAATAACCATTTTGCCTCAATTACTTCAAGTCCTTTATTAACCATTGTAGCAGAGTCGATGGTTATTTTTTGTCCCATAGACCAATTTGGATGTTTTAAGGCATCCTCAACTTTAACATTTTTCATCTGTTCTCTTGTGTAGCCTCTAAATGGTCCACCTGATGCTGTTAATAAAATCTTATCAATTTCCTTTGGATTTTCTCCGTTTAATGACTGAAAAATTGCACTGTGTTCACTGTCAACCGGCAATATTTTAACACCATTATCTTTTGCAGCCTTCATTACCAAATGACCTGCTGTAACAAGAGTTTCCTTGTTAGCTAGTGCAATATCCTTCTTTGCCTTAATTGCCTCTAATGTTGGTCTTATTCCAATCATGCCAACAAATGCCGTTACTACTATTTCGGCACTTTTTATTGTAGCCGCCTCTATCAAGCCATCCATGCCTGTTACTACTTTTGTATTAGTATCATTTATGGCTGTTTTTAAATTCTTCGCTGCTTCCTCGTTATAGACGCAAACCAATTCAGGATTGAATTCCCTAACCTGCTCTTCTAACGCTTTAATATTTGAGCCTGCAGCAATTGCCACAACGTTTAAATCATCATTTGCTCTAACTATATCTAAAGTCTGTGTTCCTATTGAACCTGTAGAGCCTAAAATTGAAATATTCTTCATTTATCTTTCCTCTAAAAATTTAAAACAATTGTATTAATATCCAAATAATTGGTGCCACATAAATAACACTGTCAAATCTATCCATAATTCCGCCATGTCCCGGAATTAATTTTCCGTAATCCTTGATATCATGATTACGCTTAATTGCTGACGCTGCCAAATCGCCAATCATAGAAATTAATGCACCTATGGCACATATAATTGCACACGCAATTACAGGATTAATACTTAAGTTAATTTTATCTGAAAATACTGCTGCATAAATTGCACCTAACGCCGCTGCTCCAACTACACCGCCAACAGCACCCTCAACTGACTTTTTAGGGCTTAAAACCGGTGCCATCTTATGTTTTCCAAAAGCTACGCCTGCAACATACGCACATGTGTCACTTGCCCATGAGCATAAGAAAATCAACCAAACTAAATAAGTTCCGTTTTCTCCATTTCTCACTAAATAAATATATGACAATAGTATTCCGCCATATAACATACACATTATTGCATTTGAAATTTCCTCTGTTTTATATTTAGGAAACATAAATACATATTCTGCCAATAAGCAAATTAAAAATACAACAAGTAATGTAATTACATAATCTTCTTTTCCTATGTAAATCAACGCATAATAAACTATTAACGCAATATATCCTGTAATACCCGGTAGTTTATTTTCCAAGCCTAACACTTTATACAATTCATACAAAGCTGCAACTGACAAAAACATATTAAAGAAAAATAAAATGTTTCCTCCCGGTATAATTGTCACAAGAATAAGTGCAACTAAAACAATGCCACTAATTAATCTTGTAAAAAAAGATTTATTTGCAAATTTACTTAAAACCATTTTACTTAACTCCTCCAAAACGTCTGTCACGCTGATTGTATTTTACTATTGCTTTCTTTAGTTCTTCTTTGTTGAAATCAGGCCATAATACATCTGTAAAATAAAATTCTGTATATGCTAACTGCCACAATAAATAATTAGATAATCTGATTTCTCCACTTGTTCTAATCAACAAATCAGGATCAGGAATTCCTCTTGTGTCTAAATAACTGCTAATTGTATCTTCTGTTATATCCTCAGGATTTAACTTTCCTTCCTTACAGTCCATTGCCATCTTTGTTGTAGCTCTTCTTATTTCGTCTCTGCTACCATAATTAAGTGCAATAATAAATGTTATGCCATCATTATATTTTGAACACTCTTCTAATTCATTGATTTTGGCAACAATATCGTCATCTAATCTTGTTTTATCGCCAATAACCATACAACGCATATTATTCTTATTTGCTCTTTCTATACAGTCCGATAAATACTTTCTAAGAAGTTTCATAAGTGCATCCACTTCATCCTGTGGTCTGTTCCAATTCTCTGTTGAAAAAGCATACATTGTTATATATTTAATACCAATATCATGTGCATCTTCGAGTATTTTTTCTACTGTTCTTGCACCTGCGGCATGTCCTGCTTTTCTAGGTAAAAATCTCTTTTTTGCCCATCTGCCATTTCCATCAAGAATAATGGCAACATGATTTGGAATGTTCATTCCTGTTAAATCAATTTTCTCTGCCATCCCGGTCTCCTTACTCATTTATAAGTTCTTTCAATAACTGAAAATAGAGGAAACGCACCGTTTCCTCTTTGTCATTAATTCAAAATTAAACTGTCATGATTTCTTTTGACTTAGCATCAATTGCATCATCAATCTTCTTTACATATGCATCTGTGCTCTTTTGAACATCATCTTCATATCCCTTAATTTCATCTTCTGAAATTGAATCTTCTTTTCCTTTTTTCTTAATTGCATCAATTGCATCTCTTCTTATGTTTCTGATTGCAACTTTTGCATTTTCGCCTTTTTTCTTAATATCCTTTGCAAGTTCTTTTCTTCTCTCTTCTGTTAATTCAGGATATACAAGTCTGATAACTGTTCCATCATTAGTTGGTGTAATACCAATGTCTGATGCCATAAGTGCGTGTTCAATATCACCTAAAATTGAAGGATCAAATGGCTTAATGGCAATTACTCTTGCTTCCGGTACGGATATGTTACCTACCTGCTGAAGTGGTGTAGGTGCTCCGTAGTAATCAACTGTAATTCTGTCTAACACTCTTGGATTAGCTCTACCTGCTCTAATTGCTCCAAATTCGTCATCCAAATTTTTTAAAGACTTCTCCATTTTTTCTTCGTAAGTCATTAATAATTCTTCCATAATAAATAATCTCCTTAAAAGTTTTTTCTTAAATATCTTAATCTGCAATATTCTTATTCTACTGTAATTTTTGTACCAATCTTTTCGCCTGAAACTGCTTTACTAATACTGTCTTCTTCGTTGAGACCAAACAATAACATTGGCATTTTGTTTTCCATTGCAAGAACACTTGCAGCTAAATCAATTACACCAAGTCTGTCGTCAACAATCTTTGAAATAGGTAATTCATCATATTTCTTTGCATTAGGATTAACTGCAGGATCACTGTCATAAACTCCGTCAATTGCCTTAGCTCCTAAAATACAATCTGCTTCAATTTCAATTGCACGAAGGACCATAGTCATATCTGTTGAAAAATATGGATGTCCTGTACCGCCTGCAAAAAATACAACCTTACCTCCATTTAAATCTGCAACAGCTTCATCTTTTGAGAAAAGTTTTGTCCAAGTTCCACATAAGAACGGTGTATATACATTAGTATCCATACCTTCTGTTCTAAATATTTCAGAAACATACATGCAATTCATAATTGTTGCCAACATACCAATCCCGTCTGCCTTTGGTCTGTCAATCTTATTGCTTGTACGTCCTCTCCAAAAGTTACCACCACCGATAACAATTGCAACCTGAACCCCTTTATCTACTATAGCCTTTACCTGCTTTGCAACAGCCACACAGGTTTCTTCATCAAAACCTGTCTTCTTATCTCCTGCCAAAGCTTCACCACTTAATTTAAGTAAAACTCTATTCATTCTTCTCACCTAGTCCTTTATTAGTATTTACACAAATAAAAGACGTAAACACAAAATAAATTTTGCATTTACATTCCTTTCTTTATTTATAACCGATTTTAGTCAAAACCTAGAATTAGAATACCATATATCAAGTAAAAAATAAAGATTAATATATACTCTTTCAACGCAGATTTTTTAGGTTGATTTTCTATATATTTGTTTATCGCTTCTACAAATTTCTGTTCAGGCGCTCTATGATATGGATTATACATTTTAATAATCTTTGTTTTGTCCCACTGGAACCGGAAACCACACTTAATCTTTCAATTATATGGAAAAGATATCAAATATTTAGCGGTGCCTCAAAGGAATTTTTAGACAGATTAAAAGAGCGTTTAAAAAGACAGTAGTGAGTTAAATTTCACTACTGTTTTCTTCTATTGTTGTCTCAATTTCTTTTGTTGTTTCAGACTCTGTATTCTTTGTTTCCGTTTCAGGATTTTTTGTTTCAGGTTGAGCTTTTGTGGTTTGCTCTTCCTTTGTCTTATCCTTACTTTTATGTTTAGTTTCTTTTTTCTTTTTAGCTTTTTTTGTCTCCACTTCTTTTTTTGATTTTAACTTTAGATTCTCCGCTGTTAAAATTCTTCTTGCTGCACATGGACTTCCTACCGCACTAATTACCATACCGACTTTTCTATTGGCGGAATGTATTACTTTTCCATTTCCAATATAAATTGCCACATGACTGATTCTGTTTTTATCTCTTTTGTCTGTGTGATAAAAAACCAAATCTCCGGGCTTTAATTTGTTTAATGAGACTGCGCTTCCGTTTTTTGCCTGTTCTGCTGCTGTTCTGTTAAGATAATGACCAAACTTTCTAAAAACAGACTGTACAAATCCTGAACAGTCAGCGCCTCTTGTTAAGCTTGTACCACCCCAAACGTATCTGTTTCCAAGGAATTTTGAAGCATACTTTATCAAGTCCCTTGCTTCACCTTTTTTAGGCAAATCTTTTTCGGCCAGACTATAACCAACAATACCACCAGTCCACTGGGTATCTACCATCTCATCATACTCCTCAGAAGTATATACTTTTTCTTTTTGTACCTTCAAAGTCATTTGTCCTGCCGGAATCCACCCTGTTACTGCTTCAGACCTTTTTATTTTTACCCATTTTTCATTTTTGCTAATTTCAACAATAGGATATTCTGTCTTTTTGTAAGCCACACCTATTGATGCTGCCTTCTTGTTGCCGTCTTTTCTTATAGCTACGTTTTCTGACTTTATTTTTGCAATTACATGCTCTGTTCTAAGTAGCACTTTTTTAGCTTCTTTTCCCTTTACAACATACTTGCTCTCAATGTAGCCTTCTACTTTACCTGACTTGATTTTAGTCCACTCTTTACCTGATTCTACGACCTTTACAACGCATCCTTCAAGAGCAACTCCTGCCTCATCGCTTGCCATGGATTTGTCCTTGTAAACTTCTGCTATATCGTCATCAATATCATCTATCTCTTCGAAAGATTTATCATCGTAAACTTTAACAATTTTTAATTTTTTATATTTTTTGCCATATAGTGGTTGTTTCTTTTTTGTTTTAGTTTTCTTAGTCTTAGTCACTTTTTTTGTTTTAGCTACTTCTGCCTGTGTTGTTGTTTCCTGCACAGTTGTTGTTTGAACTTCCTTACTTGACGTTGTTTTTCCATTATGCCCAATTAATACAATTGTTCCAATCGCAACTGCAAACACCACCAAAATACCAACTGCTTTTATTACAGTTTTCTTATCAAAACTTAATTTATTTATTTTTTCTTTTATAAAATTCATTCTCTTTATTTCTACTTCCCATTTTTTATATAATTTCATCACAAAAAAATCAATTTTCACCTCTCTTTTTAAATGGGTGAAAACGACCTATGTTAATTAACTCTATTGCCATCATCTTTTTTAGATTTATTATAAAAATCCGTTATTTTATCCATACTATTAATCACTATCTACTAATATAATAACGTTTTCTAATATATTCAACAGTTTTCATAAAATTTTTATTTTTTATTTTTAAGGGTGAACATTCATTCGATTTGTGTTATACTCTTTTTATGATTAATTTAGAAAAAACCAAGATTATACTTGCTTCTCAGTCGCCAAGACGCAGCGAGCTTATGAAGCAGGCAGGTTATGAATTTGAAATAATTGCGTCTAACATGGAAGAAGTTATAACAAAAACTGAACCGGAGGCAGTTGTGGAAGAACTGTCATTTCAAAAAGCTGGCAATGTTCTTAACATGATTTTGAAATCTGTAGATTTGTCTCTTATGGCTTTTGGTGGTTTATCCCTTATGGTTATTGGAGCTGATACAATTGTTTGCAGTAACGGCAATATTCTTGGCAAGCCTAAGAATCATAATGAAGCATATAATATGATTGATTCCATTCAGGGAAATACCCATCAGGTATATACAGGTGTTACTGCTATTGTGTACGATTTTGACACACAGGCAAGGAGACATATAACTTTCAGCGATTGTACTCAGGTGCATTTGTATCCAATGTCATCTCAGGAAATTAACGACTATATCAACACAGGTGACTGTTATGACAAAGCCGGAGGATATGGTATACAGAGTAATTTTGCAGTATATGTTAAGGAAATCAGTGGAGATTATAATAATGTTGTGGGGCTTCCAATTAGTAAGTTGTACCACGAACTTCAAAAGCTTTAGAAGCTATCAACTTTAGAAGATTATTACTTTTAGAAGATATTAATTTTAGAGAATTATTAATTTTAGGAGATATTGTTTTGTCAGAGAAATATTATTTATGTATTGATTTGAAATCATTCTATGCATCAGTTGAGTGCATTGAATTAGGGCTTGATCCCATGACAACTAATTTAGTTGTTGCAGATAAAGAGCGAACAGATAAAACCATTTGTCTGGCAATTACACCTGCAATGAAAGCTCTCGGCATAAAAAACCGTTGCCGATTGTTTGAAATTCCTAAGAATGTTGAATATATTACTGTTGTTCCCCGTATGAAAAGATACATTGATTACTCCGCAGATATTTACAGTATTTATCTTAAATATATTTCAAAAGATGATATCCACGTTTACTCAATTGATGAGGCGTTTATGGACGTTACCAATTATCTTGCCCTTTATCAAATGGATGCAATTACACTTGGGCGTACAATAATGGAAGATATTTACAACACTTTTGGCTTACGGGCAACCTGTGGAGTTGGCACTAATATGTACTTAGCCAAAATTGCTTTGGATATCACAGCAAAACATTCACCTGATTTCATCGGCTTTTTGGATGAAGATTTATACAAAGAAACTCTTTGGGATCACACTCCACTAACTGACTTTTGGCGTGTAGGTCCGGGGACTGTAAGGCGTCTTGCCACAATGGGTATTTATACCATGAAAGATATTGCAGAAGCTAACGAGGACGTACTTTACAATGCTTTTGGTGTTGACGCGGAGCTTTTAATAGACCATGCTTTTGGCATTGAGCCAACTACCATGTACCAAATCAAGCATTACAAGCCACAAAGTAACTGTTTAACAAGTGGTCAGGTTCTTATGTGTGATTACAATTTTGATGATGGTCTTCTTGTAGTTAAGGAAATGGTTGATGCTCTTTGTCTTGATTTGGTTGATCAGGAACTTGTTACAGGCTCGGTAACTTTGCATGTAGGTTACTCTAATGCCCTTAACATGAAACCTGCTCATGGTACAGCAAGACTTGATATCAACACTAATTCAGACTTACTTATTATTCCAGCCGTTACCAATCTATACAGGGAAATCATAAGACCTAACATTGGCATAAGAAGAATTAACATTACATTTAATAATGTTATGCCTGAAGGTTACACTCAGTATACTTTCTTTATGGACATTGAAGCTTTGGAACGGAATAAGAAAATTCAAAAAGCAATGATTGAAATCAAGTCAAAATTTGGAAAGAATGCCGTTCTTAAGGGAATGGATTTACAAAAAAATGCCACTGCTATTGAGAGAAACCGACAAATTGGCGGTCATAAAAGCGGCGAAAATTAAGGAGAAAGTCATGCCATCTAAACCAAAACAAAAAATGCCAATAGAGGAACGTGCCAAACAGTTTATGCCTTTTTCAGCTTTAAAAGGTCTTGAGGAAGCCTTAGCTTCCAAAGAGAAAATCATCGTTCCCAAAAAAGAACTTACACAAGACTATGCCGAAGAACTTAATCTTAAACTTAAAAGTTTAAAAGCAGGTTCTATTATAACAGTTGTCTACTACTGCAAAGAGGAATATATCAAACTTACAGGTATGATTGCTAAAATCAATTACGACAGCAGAATCATACAAATTGTAAACACCAAAATTCCTTTTGATGATTTACTAGACATAATAATAGCTGATTAAATGTATATTACACTAAATCTTTTAATATAATATGCATTTATCAGCCATTTTATTTACTACTTATTTTTTACCATTGGTTTATCATTTATAATTTTTATTGTCTGATATTTATTTTACTATTATTTTCCATCTTCTTTTCATTATTATCCTATTTTTTAACTGAACTTTGTATTGCCTGCTTTATCTTTCCTTAATAATATTTCTGCTACAGAAATATGTTATTAAGAAATACCCGCCGTAAATTAAAACTAAAACAACTGCAGTTAATATAATTGAACCAAGCAAACCAACTTTTCCAAAGGTTGCTAAAATTGTTGTAGCAAATTTCAAGCCTACAACAGAATGAATAATGGCAATAATTAGTGGAAACATAAAATATATTCCAATCTGTTTAAATAATGCCCTGTTAATCATTTTGTCATCTGTACCTAATTTTCTTAGCATTAAATAACGCTCTTTATTGTCTGTTGACTCAGATAATTCCTTTAATGCAAGTATTGCTGCTGATGAAATCAGGAAAATAATTCCTAAATACATGCCAATAAATGTAACTACGGCTCCAAGCCCGATACATGCTTCTGCTACATCCATTTTTGTATTTATCGAAATCATATTGTAAGTTTTCTTACCCATTATTTTGGTTATCCGGTCATTGTTTTTTATTATTTCATCCTTTGGCGCTGTATTGTACTTTCCTACTAAAGTACTGTCATATACTTCTGCATTTTTAAGCGCACTGTCAGGCAATACAATGATACCCGAATTTTCTTCATTACCTGATAAATTAACAAATCCATATTTGCACTCTCTATATAGGGGAGAATATTCCTTTCCACCTAATTTAATTTTCTCACCATTTTTCAACGCAATGTTTCTTAATTGAACCATTCCCTGAAAGTTTGCTACAACAAGATATTGATTTTCTTTTAGTTTAAAAGTCTTTTGTCCATAAAGTTTTGCCACCTTGTTATAGTCACTTATTTTCATTATATCTTCCTGACTATTTAAAGTTATTCCCTTATATGTTTTTGCTATTTCATTATAGCTGTTTCCAACAACATCTCTTAAAGTAAGCTTCTGTGTCTTATAAGTATCATATTCCACATATTCGCTAAACTCATCTTGTATCTTACAGCCAGCGCTTTCCAATATGCTCTTTACCTTCACCTGCTTATTATTTATAACATCATTTTTTACTTCTTTTCCAACAGTAATTTGAACATCCGCCGGGCACATTTTCTGAATATTTTCTGATAAAGAATTTTTAATTGAAAATGCACTTGATAAAACGCAAATTGTTACAAAAAGCATAATGCATATAATAGTCATCTGGACAACTGTTGTATTTATTTTGCTACTTATCTGTCGTAAAACAAAACTATTTAAACCTTTGTAATATGTGCTTTTTTTCGCCATTACGATTTTAAGTATTAGTCCCGATACTGACCAGAAAAACAGCAATGTGCCAACAATTCCAAGCATTATTGGAATTAAAATGTCCATTGAACTTTCTAATTCATTAACGCCAACGGTTACTAAATAATATGCTCTACCTAAAACTACCCATGAAATAATGAAAATCATTATACATACAATAGAATTTTTGTTTTTTATTTTTTCATTTCTTTTTCTTCCATTTAGCAAATCTATAAGTTTGCATTTACCAATTGTCCATGTATTAAATACCATTACAAAAACATACATTATGCCAAAATATATTAGTGTTTTTATACAAGCACTTCTTGAAAATACAAATTCAAACTTGCGCATGTCTGCCTCAAACATATTTGCCACAACTATGCTCATTAATTGAGAAAATGCTGTGCCAATTATTAACCCAACTATAAGGGATATTATGCCAATTATCAGTGTTTCAAAGAAAAGTACAAGGGATATTTTTCTTTTTTCCATACCTAAAGTCAGATAAACTCCAAATTCCTTATTTCTTCTTTTTATTAAAAAAATAGAAGCGTATATTATTAAACAGCCTAATATAATTGACACAAAAACACTTACACCTGAAAGCATGCCTGTCATTAATTTTATAATATCAGATGTGTTTTTAGAAACATCCAGCATTACTGTTTGTGAATCAATGGCATTAAACACGTAAAATATAGCCACACCTAATATAAGAGTAAAAAAATAGATGGCATAATCTTTTATACTCTTTGCTATGTTTTTCGCCGAGAGTTTAAAGAGCATCATTTAAATCTCCCCCTAACATTGTAACTACATTGATTATTTCATTAAAAAATTCTTTTCTACTTCTATCGCCTTTTACAATTTCGTTAAAAATTTTGCCATCCTTAATGAAAATAACTCTTGAACTGTAGCTTGCTGAAAAAGCATCATGCGTAACCATTAATATTGTTGCCTGCAATAAATTATTCAAATACTCAAATCTTTCTAATAACATTCTTGAAGATTTAGAATCTAGAGCCCCTGTTGGTTCATCTGCCAAAATAAGTTCTGGATTATTAATAATTGCCCTTGCACTGGCTACTCTCTGTTTCTGTCCTCCTGACATTTCATAAGGATATTTATTTAAAATATCTTCAATTCCTAAGTCATAAGCTACTTTTTTTACTTTTAAATTGATTTCCTTATACTTTTCATTTTGAATGGACAATGCTAATGCAATGTTCTCATAAGCTGTTAAAGTATCAAGCAAATTAAAGTCCTGAAAAATAAAACCAAGTTCCTCTCTTCTAAACTTATTTAACTCCTTTGACTTTAAGGCTGTTATGTCCTGACCTGCAACATAAATATGACCTGCTGTTACTTTATCAATTGTTGAGATACAATTAAGCAAAGTTGTTTTTCCTGAGCCTGATGCCCCCATAATTGCAACAAATTCTCCTTTTTCCACTTCAAAAGAAATCCCGTCAATTGCTTTTGTAAGACTTGATTTACTTCCGTAATATTTTTCGATTTTATCAATAGTTAAAATATTATCCATTGTTATCTCCTTTCCACATGTTTTGTGTAATTCATAAAGCTTTATAATCTTCACATTACATAAACAGTGTATACTTTGCCTTGAGATTTGTCGCATTTCTAATATTACTAAACATTACAATTTTGTAATATTAGTTTTTTATGTTTATATTTTAATAATTCTCATATTTGCTCTTATTGTTAGATTTTTAATATTAATTTCTTAAATATTATTTTTTAGCATTATATTTTTAACATTATTTAAATCTAAACCCCATAATAATCATTCTTACCAAACACGATTTTTATTTCTGTATATTCATTTTGGATAGACCAGGCAGAAACCTGATGACCTAATTTGCTACATAGATTTTTTACTATGTACAGCCCCATGCCTGTAGACTTTTGTCCCAGTCTTCCATTCTCACCTGTAAATGATTTTTCAAAAATCTTTTTCAAATCCTGATTTGGGATTCCGATTCCGTTATCATAGATGGATAATATGACTTTTTCTTTTTCTTCTGTGGCACTTATTTTCAGCACAGCCTTTGTATCATTATCAGACATTGCAATATTTTTGCAGTATTTAATACTGTTATTTACTATCTGATTAATAATAAATTCCAGCCATTTTTTATCAGATTTTACTGTTATGTTTTTAATGTTTATTTGTGGTTCAATATTTTTTCCCAAAATATCGTCCTTGTTATTCATAAGAACTTTTCCAACAACCTCTTCCAAATTCACGTCTTTTATTATGTAATCTTTTTCACTGCAGCTACTTCTTACATAATACAAAACCTGTTCAACATAATTATCCAGACGTTTGATTTGCTTTATGTATTTTTCGTCCAACTCATTTTTGTGATTGTGACACATTAAAACAAGACTTGCTATAGGAATTTTCACTTCGTGAATCCACATTTCAACATATTCTTTAAAATCTTCCACGTTTTCCCTGTAATCACTTACGTTTTCAGTCATGGATTTATTAATTTTATAAAGACTTTCCCAAATAAGTTCCCCCTCATAAAAATCCGGTTTAGTTAAGGTTTCCAAAACTAAATATTTTTTGTCCAATCTTTCCACATTAAGAAGAAGTCTGTTATAGAATTTTCTTTTTCTTAAATAATTAATTAGTAATTGCAGCCCGCCTGTAAAAAAATACAAAAATGTAATTATTGCAACTATTTCAACAGGTAAGGCAAAAACTCTCATAACCATTAAAATAACAAAATAGCTGACAGCACTAATTGTTATTGTCAGCCATTTATCTTTTATGTATTTAATTAATTTCATAATAATATGTAACCCTGTCCCTTTCGAGTTTCTATTGCATCTGCGCATCCAAGAGATGCCAGTTTATTTCTCAATCTGCTAATATTGACAGTAAGCGCATTGTCATTAATATATTCCTCATTGTTCCACAAATCTGTCATTAACTGATCTCTTGAAACAATTCTGCCTTTGTTGTTTAACAGCAATGCAAAAATAATCATTTCATTCTTTGTTAAAACAACCTGCTTAGTCTCTGATTTTATTATGCCCCTGCTTAATTCCACATTAAGATTATTGTATTTAACATTGTCAGTTTTTACTTCCATTCTTTTAAAAATATTTTGGATTCTTAACAGAAGAACTGTGGGGTTATAAGGTTTTGTAATAAAATCATCAGCCCCGTAGGACATGGACAAAACTTCATCTACTTCACTTGTTCTGCTGGTAACCATAATTACCGGCACATCTGATTTTTTTCGTAGCTCTTTTAAAACCATTTCTCCATTTAGAATTGGTATATTTATATCAAGCAATATTAAATCTGCTTTGCTTTCTAAAATAAATTCTATTTGATTTTCAAAGTTATCCATTACTATTGTTTCATAGCCACTGTTTACAAGTAACTTCTGCAACTCATTCCTTATGGATACATCATCTTCAACAATTAATATTTTTTTCATTCTATTCCTTTTATCTGTTTACGGATATTATTGATTTTATGACTTTTTGCTTCAATCATTTTCTAAATTTTACTTACCCCGGTTCTTGCATAACTACTTTTTTCTTATACTAATTCTGCCTCAACTATTTTTTTATCAATTAATTTAACTTTATTTTTACTCAACTATCTACATAATTAGATTACTTTAGCAGCCATAACAAATTCTCTGATTTTCTCTCTGCTTTTGCCAACTCCGTTGTCGTTTTCAACTCCTGATGAAACATCTACGCCATCAGGTTGTACTGCTTTTATGCCATCTCTTACATTATCTCCGTTAAGTCCGCCGGCTAATATAAATAACTTATCGTCTCGTTTAATGTTATTTAATAAGCTCCAGTCAAAAGTTTCTCCACTGCCGTATGTTGGGGCATCAAAAACATAGCCTTTTATATTTTCTATGTTTTTGTACTTTCCAAGTTCTTCTAAATCGTTTACATTAAAAGCCTTTAAAACATCAATTAATGTTTCATTAAACAAACCATCCGGCAAGTCTTTATGAATCTGCACAAAGTCAAATCCTGCATTTTCAATGCTTTTTACCTGCTCAATGCTAGGCGACACAACCACTGCAACTTTTTTTATATTTTCATTTAGAGAAGCCATGATTTCTTTTGCCTTCTCCAAAGTTATATTTCTTTTACTTTTTGGAAAATATAAAACCATGCCAGCCATGTCTACATTATTTTCATTTAAATATTCTGTTTCTTCAACATCTGTAATACCGCAAATTTTTACTATCATATTCCTATTACTTTTAATTTAAATATGGAAACACTTTTGTATGTCGTGTGTTTTTCCAAGTACCAATAAGTTAGCCCCTTCTTTCAGGACAGTATCAGGCATAACCTGCAAATTCATATCATTTTCCTTCTTAATTGCCAAGACATTTATTTTGTATTTTCGTCTTAAATCTAAATCCTGTATTTCTTTTCCAATCCACTCTTTTGGAATCTCAACTTCAATTATTGAACAGCCTTCTCCCACCTCAATGTAATCTGAAATATGATTAGCTGTATATCTTATTGCTGTCCAGTTAGCAAGTTCACGTTCAGGATAAACTACCTGGTCTGCTCCATTTCTCAACAAAAACTTGGCGTGTACATCTCTTGCAGCTCTTGAGACAACCATCTTGGCACCTTTTTCTTTCAACAAAGATGTTGTCTCTAAAGAATTTTGAAAATCGTCTCCAATTGCCACAAAACAAACATCAAAATTATCCACACCTAATGTATCCAAAAATTCTTCATTTGTCGAGTCTCCTATTTGAGCACTTGTGACGTAAGGTAATACCGCATTAACCCTGTCTTCCTTTACGTCAATTGCCATTGTCTGATGACCTAATTCATCTAATGTTTTAGCAATATGTCTGCCAAATCTACCTAATCCAATTAATAAAACTGACTTCATTTTCCCTCCATACAATTTATATACATTTCTATTTCTTGTATTTTTACGCCTCATTCATTTTCATTCCTGATTTTTCATTTATCATGACGCATTATAATTCTTTACTATTTTACTTTATCCTACCATAATTTTCTCTTGAGGTAATCTAGATACATTATAATTCTTATTTGATAAAGTTGCAAAAATAACTGTTAAGCCACCAACTCTGCCTAAAAACATTAACACAATTAATACTATTTTGGAAACCATGGACAAAGATGGTGTAATTCCCAAGCTTAAACCTACTGTTCCAACTGCCGATGCTGTTTCAAACAAAGATTTCATTATAGGAATGTTATCTGCAATACTAATAACAATACCACCAAACATAAACAAAAATGTGTACATTAACAGTGTTGCCGAAGCTGACCTTGCCACTTCATTGGACAGTCTTCTTTTAAATAAATTTGCATCCTGCCTTTTCCTAAAAACTGCTACGGCTGTTGAAAATAATACTGCCACTGTAGTAACTTTCATACCACCGGCTGTTGAACCGGGTGCTGCACCTATAAGCATTAAAATAATAGTAATTAACTGTCCCACACCTGATAATTGGTTTAAATCTACTGTGTTAAAGCCTGCTGTTCTAGGTGACACGGTCTGAAATAAAGATGCCAAAACCCTGTCTTTTTCTGAATCGAAATTCCAAGTTGATTTTCCAAATTCAAAAAAATAAAAATATAGCACCGGTACAATTATTAATATTGATGTTACTCCAAGAATAACTTTACTTTGCATTCTGTATCTTCCAAAATGAAGTTTGTGCTTTTTTATGTCATCCCATGTAACAAAGCCAATACCGCCAATTATAATTAAAAGCATTATTACAACATTAATTAAAACTGAAGATGAAAATGTTGTTAGTGAAGAATAATGCTCTCTTACACCCATTAAATCAAAACCTGCGTTACAAAAGGCTGATATTGAATGAAATAATGAATACCATATACCTTTTATAATGCCAAACTGTTTTGCAAATTCAGGATACATTAACACTGCGCCTGCCAATTCAAAAATAAGCATCATCTTCACAATAAAACCTGTTAGTCTTACTATACCACCCATTTTATGTGCTGATATTGCCTCCTGCATAAGTGTTCTCTGCCTTAAACCTATTTTTCTACCTGACATTCTTGTTAACAGTAGTGCTATTGTTATAACACCCATGCCGCCAATTTGAATTAAAACTATAATAACACCTTGACCAAAGGCTGACCAGTAAGTAGCCGTATCGTGAACTACAAGTCCTGTTACACATGTAGCTGATGTTGCTGTAAATAAGGCATCCACTACAGATGTAAATTCTCCTGAGCTACTTGAAATTGGAAGCGTCAAAATAAAGGTTCCTAAAACTATAACGCCTAAAAACCCGAAAAATATAAATCTTGATGTTGATATATGTCTACTCTTCTTCATGTTATCTTTTTCTACTCCATGTGGTTTTTGACAATAAAATTAATATTGGGAATATTTCCAATCTTCCTGCAAGCATGTCACCTATTAAAACCAGTTTAGACCAATCGCTAAACATTGAATAGTTTGATGCCGGACCAACCATATCCAGTCCCGGTCCTATATTGTTAAAGCATGATGCTACACTTGAAAAATTAGTAAGTATACTGTGACCATCAACGGAAATGAAAATGAAACTTAAGAAAACAATAACTATGTATGCAACAAAGTAACTATTAACCGCCGAAACAACTTCTTCTTTTACAACATTTCCACCCATTCTGATAACTTCAACTTTTCTTGGATTTAAAGTCTTTCTAATGTTTCTTTTTACACTTTTTAAAATAATAAGTAAACGGCCACATTTAAGACCACCGCCTGTGCTTCCCCCGCAGGCACCAACAAACATAAGCATAAGTATTATTGTTTTTGAAAAATTAGGCCACATATTAAAATCTTCTGTAGCAAAACCTGTTGTGGTAATAATACTTGATACTGTAAATGCCGCATGATGTAGTGCTTCTCTTACTGATGAAAACATACCTGAAATGTTTATTGTTATAAGAGCTACGCTTGATAAAATAAGAACAACGTATGTTCTAAGTTCACTATCCTTTATTATTGACTTGAATCTTCTTAATAATACTAAATAATAACAACTGAAGTTCACGCCAAATAACAGCATAAAGATGGTACAGACGTTCTGAATGTATGGGCTGTAGCCTGCCATACTGTCTCCTTTAATACCAAAGCCACCTGTTCCTGCAGTACCAAATGCTGTACAGACTGCATCAAAAACAGGCATTTTCCCAATAATTAAAAATATAAAATTAAGTCCCGTAAGTCCTATATACATTAAATACAAAATAAGTGCTGTATCTCTCATTCTTGGAGCCAGCTTACCAACTGTTGGTCCCGGACTTTCTGCTCTTAACAAATGCATTGTGAATCTGTTGCTTTTTCCATCAGCCGGTGCAATGGCAAGTAAAAATACAAGGACACCCATCCCCCCAAGCCAATGACTAAAACTTCTCCAGTAAAGCATGCCTTTTGACATAGCTTCAACATCTGTTAAAATTGAGGCTCCTGTTGTTGTAAAACCTGATACTGTCTCAAATAATGCATCTACAAATGAAGGAATTTCTCTTGAAATAAAAAATGGTAAACAGCCTAATATACTAAGAACAATCCAGCCTATACCCACTGAAACCAAACCTTCCTTTGCAAAAAATCGCTTATTTGCCTTTCTACATAATACATATAGCAACGAAGCAATACCTAATATAATTACAATAGAAACTATAAATCCTATAACTGCATTCAAATTCTGACATGCTGCACTAATAATTAATGCCGGAAGCATAAATGCCGCTTCTACAGCTAAAATCTGTGATATAAATTTTCCTACAACTTTATAATTCATAACTTCCTCTCAATCATTGAAATATATCATTTAATTGATGTAATACTATATCCCCTGTTGCTACAACAATAACAGTATCTCCGTTTTGGAAATATGATTCACCATTTGGAATTTCTGTTTTTCCTTTATGTGTTATACATGCAATAATAACATTATTTACTAATTTCATGTTTTTAAGTGGAACACCACAATTTTGTGTTTTCTCATCTGCAATGAACTCTACTGCTTCCGCCTGTCCATCTGCAATATTATGAACTGATATAGCCATTCCTGTCTGTGCCCCTAAGGCTCTAACATAGCCGACTATTGTATTACAACATAATTCCTTTGGGCATACTACACTACCTAAATTAAGGCTGTCCTGAATACTGCTTCTGTCAGTATGTCCTACTTTTGTAATAACTTTCTCCACGCCACATGCCTTAGCATACATAGAAATAATTATATTTAACTCATCCATTCCTGTTAAGGTAATAAAAGCGTCACAGTCACTTATGCCCTGGCTTTCAAGTAATGTTTTTCTACTTGCGTCACCATGAATTACAGCAACTTCAGGAAGAAGCTCAGCTAACTCCCTTGCTCTATCTTCGTCTTTTTCAATTACCTCTACGGCTACTCCCAAGTCAATTAATATCTTTGACAGATAATAGCTTACTTTTCCACCACCGCAAATAATTGCATGTTTTACCTTGTGAGATAAAAAGCCTAAGTTTTTCAATAAAATAGTAAGGTTCTGTGATGGTGCTGTAACGTAAATTCTATCTCCTTCTTTTAAGATAAAATCACCATTTGGAATATGCACTTCGCCGTTTCTTCTAACGGCACAAACCAATACCTTACATTTTACAATTCCATAAAGATCATTTAATGAAACATCTTTTATAATGCTGTCACTATTTATTCTAAGTTCTACTAATTCCACTCTTCCTTTTGCAAAAGTATCTCTCTGTAAAAATCCAGGATATTTTAACAATCTTTCAATTTCCACTGCTGTCTGCTTTTCTGGATTAACTGTTAAAGATAAGCCAAAGGCATCGCGCATGGTATATATTTGTTCACTGTATTCAGGATTTCTGATTCTTGCAATAGTATGTAGTTCAGGATTCATCTTATGTGCTGTCATGCAACAAAGCAAATTAATTTCATCTGCACTTGTAGATGCAATTAAAACATCAGCTCTGTCAACTCCTGCTTCAGACAAAACAGACATTAAGGCACAATTTCCATTAACAGCCATAACATCGTATCTCTCCAAGCTTGCGTCTAATACTTCTCCATTAGTGTCTATTAAGGTTATGTCATAACCTTCCGCTGATAACTTCCTAGTAAGATTTGCACCTACTTTTCCATCTCCAGCAATAATAATCTTCATGAGATTTTCCTCCACATTCTTATCGTTAATGCAATGAATAACTTCATGGCAACATCTATAGTATAGCACTATTATTTATAATCTCAACAACTGTTAAAAAATAGTTACAACTTTTAAAAATAAGTTACAACCTTTGACAAGTCCTCAAAGATTTCTTCAGTCATTTTTCTGTATTCTTCCTCAGGATATTTCATGTCAGGTATACATATAACTTTAATTCCGCCGTCATGAGCCGCTTTTATGCCTGCCTCTGAGTCTTCTAAAACAAGTGCTTCCTCAGGCTGTACATTCACCTTCTTACATGCCTTTAAAAATACCTCAGGATTAGGTTTTCCATTAACAACCTCATCACCACAAATTTCGCCGTCAAAATACTGTGCAATTCCTGCCTGTTTTAAAATCACATCAACTCTGTCTCTATTACTGGAAGTTGCAACCATTGTTTTGTAATTGTTTTCTTTAAGATATTTAAGTAACTGAACAATTCCTTTTTTTAATGGCACTCCCTTTGTTTCAAACTCTTCTGCCATTCCCTTATGAACATAATCTATACATTCCTCATAAGGGAAATCCTCGCCATATTCATTAGCTATAATACTTTTGCAGACAGGTTGTATTTTTCCCAGTAGATTTTTGTAAAAATCCACTGTCATGTCTTCTCCTCTTTTTTGTAAATATCTTCGATACCACTCATAAGTAACTCTCTCGCTGTCAATCATGAGCCCATCCATATCAAAAATTACTGCCTTAATCATTTATCTTCTCCTTCAAAAAAAGTCCTTAGCGTTCAACTATTTTAACACTAAAGACCTATTTTATTCAATGGTTTTATATTCTATTTTCAAAGCCTTCTTTAAAACTTTTCAAAATACGTCTGCCAATTTTTAACTCTCCGAAATCTTCCTTTAATTTAATAAGATAATTGGAATAATCTGCAAACTTAACATAGTCGCAATTAACTATTTCACTTTTGTTACACTTCAGAAATTTCGTTGAACCTAATTCAAGAATTAACTGTTTTGTCGACTTGTAAGGTGCTTCTACAATCTCTCCATCTTTGCAATAAATTGACAATGTAGAAATTTTGTTATCTATGTAAACAATATCATTTATTTTTACCGGGCAGACAATACCATTTGTTTTAAAATAAATATATTCTCTTTCCTTTTTCGCTGTGTAATTTTTAAGAGTAAACTGAACTGCTTCTTTGAATTCATCTTCTCTGTAATATTTATCAAAATACTGATAGCAATGTAAATGTGCATAGGCGTGTAGTTTGGGATCCTCCAGCGATGTTGTAAAAATAATTGGCGTTGCCTTGTACCTTTCTATTTCTCTTATATTATCAGCAAAAGTCATACCTGACATATCACCGTTTTTTGTTTTTTCCAAAATTATGTCTACAATAAATAAATCGATACTATATTCCATGGCATATCTGTAGGCATCAGCACAATTATCTGCCTTAAAAATCACAACATCTTCAAGCTGTTCTAAAATATCGCAGGCTCTATCCATGTGTCTCTTGTTATCTTCCACTATCAATATTTGTTTATCTGTTGATTGCATTTGTTTTTCAATCCCCTTTTTCTTATTTTTTAGTTAATTATTCCTTTTAAAAATTTCAAATTTAATTATTTTGATTTATTAAACTTAGCCATTTTGATTGAATTGCTTCAATTTAGTTATTTAGCTATAATTATTTACTAAATGTTTTGTTTAACAATATATCAAATTCTCTTTTCTTCTCTCTGCCACTGAGGCTTTCAAAATACAATTGAAACTCCCTACAGTCGCTAACCTCGCCTTTTAATATGTAATCTGTACTAACGTCAAAATACTTACTAAGTTTTATGCATCTGTCTATTTGTAAATCATTTTCACCTTTTTCAATATTCTGATAAAAAGGAACTGACTCAATCCCCAATATTGATGCCATTTTTTCCTGAGACAGATTATGCTCTCTTCTAAGTGCCTTAACACGCTGACCTATTTCAATATTTTCTTTCGTTATTTCCTTTTTCTTCATTTGTCATCTCCATAGTTATTCTATATGAATTTTATATGGTTTAAATGTTTTATTCTACACCCCTTGGTAGTTTTAGTGCATACCTTGGGTGTGTATTTTTCTTTTATGGCAAGAATATTGTTTTGTTTTTATCTCTTTTTGAAGAATAAAAATAGCACTTCCATAATCCTATATAATAGGGTTATAAAAATGCTATCTTTTATGTTTTATATTCTTTTGTAAATTAAAGCCGGACTTGAAATATTATCCCCAAACTTCTTCGGCAATTTCTTTTACTAATTTTATCTTTGCCCACTGCTGTTCTTCTGTTAATTTATTTCCAATTTCACAAGAAGCGTAGCCGCACTGTGGACTTAAATATAATCTGTCTAAAGAAACATATTTAGATGCTTCCTTTATTCTGTTTATTACTGTTGTTTTGTTTTCTAATTCAGGAGATTTTGTTGTAATTAATCCAAGTACAACTTTCTTATCCTCACCAACTGACTTAAGTGGCTGGAATCCACCTGAACGTTCATCATCATATTCTAAATAATATGCATTAACATTTTCCTTTGCAAATAATGTTTCAGCTACACTGTCATAAGCTCCTGAGCTTGCGTAAGTTGAATGGAAATTTCCTCGGCAAACATGAGTATTTATTGTCAAATCTTCCGGAGCTGAGTCAATTGCTAAATTATTTATATCTAATAACTGTTTCTTGATTTTTTCTAAGCCTTCCTCATCTGTATCAAAAATTGCACAGGCATTTGGATCAACAACCATTCCCCATGAGCAGTCATCTAACTGTAAATTTCTGCAGCCCTTGTCATATAAATCTTTAATGAATTTCTTATAACCATCTGCAATGTCCTTTACTAATTCTTCCTTGCTATCATAATACTTTTTAGTATTTTCCCATGCAAAAGGCATAATCATCTGTTCTAAAAACTGAGCCGGTGCAGGTATGGTAAGCTTTGCTACAGTATTCTCATCTTCAAACTGTTTTAAAAATTCATAATGTTCAATAAAAGGATGCTTGCCACTTAACTTGATTTTTCCAACTACATAAGTGTCATCAATCATAGCATCTTCTCCATGGAATGGAAGACCATGTTCTGTCTTGCTGTGACCTACACCGTCAAAAGCCCACATGAAATCTAAATGCCATGTGGCTCTTCTAAATTCTCCATCTGTAATGGCATGTAAGCCAATTTCTTTTTCCTTGACTACAAGTTCAGTAATTGCCTTGTCTTCAACTTCTGTTAACTGTTCTTTTGTAATCTCACCCTGTTCGTACTGCTTTCTTGCTTCTTTTAAATATTCAGGTCTTAAAAAGCTACCAACGTGGTCGTATCTAAATGGTGTTTTATTATACATATTTTTCTCCTATTCGTTTATATATTGCTAATTGCTATGATGTTAATATATCAACGATAAAAAAAATTGTATAATACATTTTTCTTTCACTTGGTTATAGTTTTAAACTATGGCTGTGATATTTAAATTACTACTTTTCAATGTATGTTTTCTAATATCTTTCTTACCCGATCTAAAATATAATTTTGTTTTCTAATCTATTTACTACTTACTTTGAAATAAATTTTTGTTTTTTAATTTATTTACTACTTATTTTGAAATATATTTTCTTATTTACCAATATATTTCTTCAAAGCTTCCACATATATTTTTCCCAGTGGGCTTAAACCTGATTTTTTGTGGGTAATATATCCGATTCTCATGTTTTCATTCCCCTCAAGCGGTACTGCGATAATGTTTGCTCCATTTAATTCCTTATCAATTACGCCACTGCAAACAGTATAACCATTAAGACCAATCAAAAGATTAAACAAAGTAGCCCTGTCTCTTACACGAATATTTTTCTTTTTTTCCTCACTTGAAAAAATTTCTTCAGAATAATAAAAAGAGTTATGTTCACCCTGTTCAAAGGACAAATACGGATATTCTTCCAAATCTTTAAAAGTAACCTTTTTCTCTTTCGCTAAAGGATGTTTACTGCTTATAAAAACATGTGGTTTTGCAACTAAAAGTTCAGTAAACTTTAGCTCATTTGACTTCAACTCCTTATTTAAAATCACCTGATTAAAGTTATTTAAATAAAGAACGCCTATTTCACTTTTCATTTTTGCCACATCTTCTATGATTTCGTAAGTCTGTGTTTCCCTTAAACTAAAATCATATTTTTCTTTTCCATATTCCTTAATAAGTTCTACAAAAGCATTTACAGCAAAAGAATAATGTTGTGTAGAAACACAAAACTTTAATTTTCTGCCACTTGTGCCCTTGTATCTTTCCTCTAAAAGCTGTGACTGCTCTAAAACCTGTCTTGCATAGCCTAAAAACTCCTCACCCTCTTTTGAAATAACAATGCCTTTATTGGTTCTTCTGAAAATTTCAATGTTCATTTCTTTTTCAAGGGCATGTATGGAATTAGTCAAACTGGGCTGCGATATAAACAACTGTTTTGCAGCTTTTGTCAAAGTTCCCGTATCTGCAACTGCTATCACATATTTTAACTGCTGTAAAGTCATATTTGTAAACCCTTTCTTTTTCAATTATAAACGAAATTGTAACATATATCCAACCACACCACCAATTACTGAACCAACCATCCAATAGCACCAGCTAAAAAGAGCCGCAAAAAACATTATTTTGCGACCTCTTTTGGTTTCGCCATCAACAGTACAGTTTACAGCATAAGTTTCATCTGTCATAGTCATCTAAGAAGTGATGTTTTTCCCCTGATTTCTTGTATGAAATAACTGTATCTAAATTTACATTTTCAACGCTTTTGAAAATATTGCTCTCCACATAAGGATTAACCTGTTTTAAGTTTTTAATAAGTTCTTTTATTTCCACACGCTTTGATCTGTTTTCTTCATTGTTACAGGTTGTGCAAGTGTCTGTAAACTTGCACGCACACTGTATGAAATGTAAGTCATTATAGTCTCTCCATGACTTAATGTCATCTTCACGAATTAAATATAAGGGTCTGATTAATTCCATGCCTTCGAAATTTGTACTGTGAAGTTTTGGCATCATTGTTTGAACCTGAGCACCGTACAACATACCCATTAATATTGTCTCAATAACATCATCGTAATGGTGACCTAATGCGATTTTGTTGCAACCTAATTCCTGTGCGAAACTATATAAATGGCCTCTTCTCATTCTTGCACATAAATAACATGGTGACTTTTCCACATTAAATACTGACTCAAAAATATCTGACTCATATATATCAATTGGGATGTTTAGTTTCTTTGCATTGTCTTCAATGACTTTTCTATTTTCAGGACTATAACCCGGATCCATAACTAAAAACTTCACATCAAAATCAAATTTGTTATGTCTCTTTAATTCCTGAAAAAGTTTTGCCATAAGCATTGAATCTTTACCACCTGAAATACAGACAGCAATTTTGTCTCCCGGTTTTACCAGTTCGTAAGTGTTTATTGCCTTGGCAAACTTAGACCAGATAGTTTTCTTATATTTTTTTCTAATACTCTGCTCTACATCCTTTGCTTTGTTTTCTGCAATTTCTTCGTTCATTGTGTCCATAAGCCACGCAATGTAACCACCTTCAAGATTCACTGCATCATAGCCCTTTTCACAAAGATCCTCTGCTATTTCTAAACTATTTTTTCCTCTTGCACAACATATAATTAATTTTTTTGAAAAATCTATATTCTCATTATCCTCTATGTTATCAGGGGAAACATGTATTGAACCAGGTATGGCACCATAAGAAATATCCAATTCACTTCTAATGTCTATAACCTGATATGAATCTTTATCCAATGCTTTCATTTCTTTTGCTGAAATGTTCATAATTTTCCTCCAAATATTATATAAGTATCATTTGATTACTGATAATCTTTTATAATTATTTTTATAACTACTTTTTTTGTAATTATTTTTTCTACTTTGTCCAAAATATTTTTCTGTAGAAAACATGTGTTAAATAACCTACATCAAAATTATACCGATAAATCTTTGACAACTTCACCTGCAATAATCAAGCCAACTACTGATGGTACAAATGCCACACTACCTGGTATTGCTCGTCTTTCAGTGCATTTGTGTTTTTCTCCCGGTGGGCAGATGCAGTTTGCCCTACAGCTAATTGCCATGTCTTCAACAGGTGTCATCGCAGGCTCTTCTGAATATACAACCTTTAATTTTTTTACACCACGTTTCTTTAACTCTCTTCTCATTACCTTGGCTAAAGGACATACCTTTGTCTTGTATATATCAGCCACCTTAAATGCACTGGCATCAAGTTTATTTCCTGCACCCATGCTACTGATGATTTTTACATTTTTCTCCTGGGCTTTCATAACTAATGAAATCTTTGCCGTAACAGTATCTACAGCATCTACAATGTAGTCATATTCATCAAAAGGGAACTCATCAGCATTTTCAGGTAAAAAGAAACACTTATAAGTGTTTACCTTTGCATCAGGATTAATTTCTAATATACGTTCCTTGCAAACATCTACCTTATATTTTCCTACAGTTTTTCTTGTAGCTATAATCTGTCTGTTTAAATTAGTTAAACAAACCTTATCGTCATCTATTAAGTCAAATGTTCCTACGCCACTTCTAACTAAAGCTTCTACAACGTAGCCACCTACTCCACCTACTCCAAAAATAGCAACTCTTGAGTTTTTTAACTTCTCCATTGCTTCTTTTCCCAGTAATAATTCTGTTCTTGAAAATTGTGTTAGCATTATTTTCTCCTTACATATAAACAGCGGATGCACTGCACCCGCATTGTTATAATTCCTAGTAATAATATAGGTAAATATTATAAATGTGGTAATTATCTTTGTCAAACATTTTATTTTAAATGAGTTCCTTCGTGGTCTCTCAAGAAGAACATTAATTCAATTTTTGCTCTGTGATAAGCAATAAACTCATCTTTTTCAATTAAATCAAGAATTTCCTCTTTTGTAGCCCACCTTACAGCTTTAACTTCTCTTAGAGCAATTGTTACATCCTTAATGTCTACATCTTTTTCAACTAAGTAACAATCATCAAAGCCTCCATGGAAATTAATTGTAAAAGCCGGCCTAACTTCACTTAAGTCAAGCTCAATTCCAAGTTCCTCCATAGTTTCCCTGCTTGCAGCTTCACTACTTGTCTCTCCTGCAATCACACTGCCACCGACACTTACATCCCAAAGATTTGGCCACAACTTCTTATCTTCCTGTCTCTGTTGAATAAGCATTTCACCTTTACTGTTAAAAATAGAAACATGTACCACTGTTCTGTAAAAGCCTTCCGGTACCTCTTCGTTTTTGTTAATTGTGTTGCCTGTTCTAATTCTGTCCTTTGTGTACAAATCCCATTTTTCCATTTGCTTATAAACCTTTCCTAACTCATTTTTGTTATTAACAATTGATGATTTCTTCTGCAAGTTTTTCTATCTGTTCTATGTTTTCTTCCTTCATAACAGACTTAACTGTTACCATATTCTCGCACACTTTAACATCCTTCATTGGCTCTAACAGCCCCTTCATAACTTTTCCGGCTAATGGAGCCCAGGAGCCATTTTCAATAAGTCCTACTGTTCTCTTCTGGTAACTCTTATGAGCTAATCTATTTAAGAAATCTTCCATAACCGGGAAAACTCCGCCGTCATAAGTAGCTGCTGCAAGAATCATTCTGTCATATCTGAAAGCATCTTCAATTGCTTCAGCCATGTCATCTCTTGATAAATCCATAACTGAAACTTTTTCAACACCCTTCTCTTTTAAGATTTCAGCCATTTTTTCACCGGCTTTAAGAGTGTTTCCATGTATAGATGCACATGCAATTAGAACACCTTTGTCTTCTGGTTCATAACTACTCCATGTTACGTATTTGCCAATGTAATATGAAAGATTCTCTTTTAAAATTGGTCCATGAAGTGGACAAATAGTATTAATTTCAAGGGCTGCTGCTTTTTTAAGTAAAGTCTGAACAGGCATACCGTACTTACCTACAATATTAAAGTAATATCTTCTTGCTTCACATGCCCAATCTTCATCCGCTGATAGGGCGCCGAACTTTCCAAATCCGTCTGCTGAAAAAAGTACCTTCTCTGACACTTCGTATTCCACCATAACTTCCGGCCAGTGAACCATTGGTGCCATTACAAATTTAAGTGTATGAGTTCCTAAATTAAGCTCTTCACCTTCTTTTACAGCAATGCTTCTTGCCTGTAAATTTTCAATTTCAAAAAACTGTGGCAACATTGCCAATGCCTTTGCACTGAGTACAATCTTTGCTTCAGGATATTTTTCTGTAAATTCCTTAATACTTCCTGAATGGTCAGGCTCTAAATGTGAAACAATTAAATAATCTACCTTTCTACCTGCTAATGCATTAGATAGATTATCTAACCACTCACTTGTTTTTCTTTCATCAACAGTATCCATTACTGCTGTTTTCTCATCTATAATTACATAAGAATTGTATGAAACACCATTTGGAACTACATACTGACTTTCAAATAAGTCTATGTCTGTGTCATCAACTCCTATGTACTTAATTGCATCTGAAATATATGTATCGCTCATCTTCTTCCTCCTTTGAATTCAAAACTATTTTATAGTATATCACGTCATAATGTATGTGAAAAGAAATTCTGAAGCAATTTTTATTACATAAAAAATGAGGTCTGACATTGTCATAACCTCATTTTTTTAATTTTTTATTTTCTTCCACAACACTGTTTGTATTTCTTTCCTGAGCCACATGGGCATTTATCGTTAGGATAAATTTTCTTACCATGTGTAACACCTGTGTTCTTTGGTTTTGACTGATTACTCTGTGTATTCAAGTCAACTCTTCTTGGTGCTTCAAGTGGTGTAAAACCACGATTTAAAATCATTCTGCTGTTGTTCCAAAGATTCTGAACATACTGTGCCAAGGCACTAATCTGAAGGTCACTGTCTAAATGAACGCCCTCTTCGTTTTTAATCATTTCAAAAACTTCTCTAATTTCTGCCCCTGACATAATCTCTGACTGTACACGCTGGCATAAGTTAGTTGCATGTTCTTCTGTCATGTTCATCTTGCGAATCATATAATCTTCAAAGTTCTGGGCTTCCATTGTTTCAGGTAAAATACCGTATGTTCCAAGAGACATAATTTCCTTCTTTGTTGGAATATAATATGCTCTGTCACCCTGTGCCTTTATTAAACCTCTGTCATTTGGATAAAAGAAACTATAGTAAACTTTTCCATCGTGAACCTGGTATAAACTTAATTCATAAGGGATACTTTCAATTCTCTCAATAAGCTGTTCTTCTGTTTCATCGTACTTAACACCTTTTTTCATCATATCAAGAATAACTGAAACCGGTGCTATACCGTGTAAAAAACCTGAAGTCTTTAAGCAACAGAAAAGAAAACTGTTAATTTTTCTTTTTGCTTCAAACTCTTCGTCTGAAATTTCTTCATATCTTTTAACTACATCTGCCGGTGCTGTATACTGTTTTTCAGAAATTCTCCCCATGTATGAAGCACCATATAATTTACTATATAAAATCTTGCTTGTAGTATCATCTTCTTCGTTATTATCTCTATTTCTAAATGCTTCGATTTCCTCATCAGTCATATACTGGAAGTATTTCACCATTTCTTCAGCACTTAACATTTTTTCAATAATTGTTTCAATTAATGGACCTTTATTTAGTTTAGATATTCCTTTAATGCCTTTCATTTTTGCAATATCTTTTAAATCATCTTTATTAAAATCTTCAAAAATATCTTTTAATAATATTTCCTTACGATTTTCTGACTTAGCAACTTTCATATAAACTCCTTTTCTCTTAACTTTAGTATATTAATTATATTTAAAGTATTCTTACCATAAATATTTAATTTCTAAATCAGGTGCTATGCACCATAAAACAATTTCAATCCACACATTATATTACTTTGATTTTTTTATATTGTAAACTAAAAAATTTAAGTTTGAAAAAATTTTAAGTATTTTTCATAGATTTTCCTGTATTTTTCTCTTTGTTTTTGCACTTTTGACAATAATACCTTACAATAAGCCAAGCTTTTCGAAAGCATTATAAATGCCATCATTGTTTATGTCCGTTGTTATAATATCTGCCTTCTTCTTTAATTCAGGAATTGCATTCCCCATTGCCACGCCTGTTCCTGCAAACTCAATCATTTCAAAATCATTTGGGCCGTCACCAATTGCAACTGAGTCAGCAACTGATACCTGAGCCGCTTTTAGAAATTCTCGCATACCTACAGACTTATTAACACCTGCAATTGTAATCTCACCACCGTTTTTCTGATTATTATAACTAAGTGGAGTATTTTCAAAATCAGGTGCTAAATCAATAGCAACCTTCTCTCCTGGAAAAGGTCCCGTCTGATAAACAGCCTTCTCCTGATTGTCCGGAATCCATACATCCTCTCTTGTTTCCATTTTTCCAAAAGTGTTTTCTATATGTTTCTTACTTGCACCTGCCTTAACAAAACCTTCTGTTAATTTTTCCTTGCAGTTTTCCGTTGTAATAAGTCTTGTGTCCGTTTGAATACTGAAAATAAAATTGTTATCTTTTAAATAATGACCTAACTTTTCTCTCTGCTCTTTTGTCATACATTTGTGATATACAACTTTTCCTTCATATTCCACATACGCTCCTGCTGCTGCAACTATACCGTCTATTCCTAAGTCCAGAACTTCCTTCGCTATCTGGAATTTACTTCTACCTGAGCAGACAACCATGTAATGTCCATTTTCTCTTGCTTTTCTAATGGCTGTTTTGGTTGATTCAGGTATGTTACCAAAGAAATCAACTATTGTTCCATCTATATCTAAAAATACAACTTTTTTGTCCATTTTCTACCTCATTCTATCTTTTACTTAAAAGCTTTCCTGTCTTTTTGCTGAATCTATAATATTTTTTCTTTATTTTCTTTTTACCTTTTAGCATGCCCTTTTTCTTTGAAAAATAGTAAGTAGCATTTTTGTAGTTTACCCAACCGTTTTTCTTATAACCTTTTGAGTTAAAATAGTAGCTGCTAACACCGTCATTATAAATTTTACTTCTTAATATAACTCCATTGCCTTTTGCCAGATATTTTTTGTTTTTAACTTTGAACCATCCTGTTTTTAAAACACCTGTTTTTGAATTAAGGTAAAATTTATTTTTTCCTACAGTTATAAAACCTTTATCCATTTTGGCATTTTTGCTGTTAAAATGATACCAGCTGCCATTTACCTTAACCCAGCCTGCAATCTTCTTACCGTTAGAGTTAATGTAATATGTAGATTTTCCCTTTTTATTTAAGGTGCCTGAAATGTTCTTTTTACTTAAATTATAATAAGCAACTATACCTTTTGCGTCTGCTACACCTAATTTTTTTCGTTTTGCAGTTGTTTTCAAAAACTTTTTGCAGTCACTTTTGTTGGTAATAAATCCATGTTCAACAATAATACTAGGTATCTTGTTATAAATGCCTTCTCGTACAATTGAATAGTAATCTGCTCTAGCTTTGTTTGGATAATAATCATCGGACTTTCTTAAAAGGAAACCACCGTTATACACCCCTGCCAGCTGAAGATTATCCAAAATTATTTTTCCTAATTCCGTTGTTTTTATACCTACAGAAGTTCTGTAACCCGAATTATATGCAGAAAGCAAAAGTGCTCCTGTTCTGCTTGGGCTTGGGTCTGAATTAATGTGAAGACTTACTAAAAAATCTGCGTCTAGTCTTTTTGCCATATTATTTCTTGCTACAAGACAACCTGCAAGACTTGCAGTTGATAAACAATTACCATTTGTTCTTGTCATGTAAACTGTCACGTCACCAAACTTATTAAGATAGTCTCTGCAGGCAAATCCAATATCCAATGTGATTATTTCTTCCTTTAAACCATTACCATGAGCTCCTATATGTACTTTGCAATGTCCCGGATCTAACAAAATTATTTTGGACTTAACAGGTGAAAGATTAGACTCTGTGTATTTTTCCACAGTTGTTGTTTCCTGCGGTTTCGTAGTTTCAGCGGGTGTTGTCTGTTCCGGGGGTGTTGTTTCATTTGGTGTAGTCTCTTCCACAGTTGTTGTTTCTACCTGTGTTGTAGTTTCCTGTTCCACTGCGGCTAAAACATTGTTAGAAAAAACAATTCCCAAACCTAATAAGAATGTAGTTGTTCCTATATAAAATGTTCTTTTTAATTTTCTCATAATTATCTCCTGTATTCTTAAAAACTGTAGAATATATTTAAACAATACATTCTACAGTCTTACTTTTATCACTTTCAATCAAGCTACAGGAAACATTATAACACAAATGTTTCTTATTTATTTAATTTTTATAAACTCTGAGTTTATATTCTCAGATGTATTTGCCTTTGGAACATAAATTACAACACGATAAGATGTTGTATATCTGCTTATCATTTCTTTAAAATCGTCTAAGTCATCATCAGAATCTTTAACTTTATTTCCCATGAATCTCTGTATATCTGCATTTTGGAGTCCATAAACATTTAATGCTATATATTTCTTATTTAAAGATTTATTAGTTATAACGAATTTATTGTTTTCTACAGAAACATTAATGTCTGAATCAGCAAAAATATCATCTATCAAAGAACTTTTAGTAGTTGGGATATATTTTCTAACAACTACTTTTGCTTTATCTCCCTGTCTTATTTCTACATTTTCAACTCCAATGGCATCCATGTCGTTATGTCCGTAACACCCCTCTACTACTTTCATGCCTGCCGGTATATTAATACTATATTCCACCTTTTCAGCTTTTTCTTTATTTCCCTTAACATAATCTTCCATCTCTTCTGTTCCTGATGATACATAAAGGAGTGGTGTCACTGCAAGTAACATAATCATCATTGCAATTACAATACCCATGAGAATGTTTCCATAGTTAATTGTAAACTTGCTGTCTTTTATGTATTTTTCAAGTAAAAAGCCAATTACGAAAAAGATTACACATATAATTAAAATTTCTAAAATGTCTTTTCCCGCCACATTAAATTGGGCATCTGAATCTGACAATACTATAACCCCGTTTCTTATTAAAAGTAGTATTCCCATAACTATTGCCAGCAATACTAATATGCTCTTTCTTGCAATGGTTGCTGTAAGTTTAATCACCGCTGTTAAGAGCAGGAAGCCAGCCAAAATGTAAACTGTTATACCTAAGATAAATTTTGCATTTATTTTTGTGAAAACAGAAAAGTCTGTAGTAGCGCAAATAATAAATATAACAAATTTTATAATTAGTACGCACACAACTTCAAGCAATGAAAAAATTCCTAAAACAGTAATGTCGCTTAACCAGCTTGCAACATATCTTGTTACTCTGTTTTGTGGATACATGCCAGTTGATTCCTTAAAAATATTTGTATTATATGAAAACACAATCATTAATATTAAGGCTGCGAAAACAAATACCCCTTTCGGAAATTCCACTGCATAACAGTGATTTGAAGTATTTTTCATCATTAATACTATTTCCCAAAAATTCAAAATAAGCATACCTATGGTTATTACTGCCAGACCTTTAATGTAACCTGATAATTGTCTTATTCTTAATTTGTATAAATCCTTTATATTTCTTAATTCTAATTTTTCCATAATTCCTCCATATTTTCACTATCCGTTTTTGTTGTCTTAAACACGTAATATTCTTCTGCTGTAAGATTTTCAAAAGCTAACTCTTCTTTAATTAATGCTTCCCTTATGTTATCAGTTATTTCTTCTTCAACTACTGCCATTGAATTTAAAGCCCCGATGTTTTTGTATAATACATTTTTTCCTACTATGTAATTCTCAACTTTTTCTTTCTCCCCAGTAACTTTGTATGCCTTGTTTCTTATTTCATCAAGGTCCCCATCATATACAATATTGTTATTATCCAAAATCACAATATGGGATAACATATTTTCCATTTCCCCTAACATATGACTTGAAACTAAAATCGTTCTTGGGTGCTCAATGTAATCTCTTAAAATCACATCATAAACTTTTCTTCTGCTTACTGCATCCACTCCCGCAACCGGTTCATCTAAAATTGTAAGTTCTGATCTTGTTGCCATTGCCAGACAAAAATTAAATAAACTTCTCTGACCTTTAGACAACTGTTTAATTCTTACCTTTTTATTTAATTGAAATAATTCCAATAATTTTTCTGCAAATTCCAAGTCGAAATTTTTATACATTAATTTATAATCTTTAACTATACTTTCTAATTTTCTATTTATATAACCTAATTCATCTGAAGCATAAACTATTTTGTTTATTACATTTATTTTATTTATTTCTTCGCCATCATATAATATTGTTCCCTTATCAGGTAGATTCTTTCCAGCCAACAATTTCATTAATGTTGTTTTTCCCTGACCGTTTCTGCCAATTAAACCAATAATATTATCCGGCTGTAATTGTAGCGAAAAATCTTCTAATACTTTTCTTCTTTTTGACATATACCAAAAGGATATGTTTTCAATTTTTATTTCCATTATTCACTTCTCCTTCTACATAATTTGATTTTCTAATTAGTCTTCATATTTTCTTGTTATGATTTCTATTAATTCATCCTTTGATAACGACAACTTCTTTCCAAGTTTTATTAAATTATCAACTACCATGTCGATTTCCTCATGTCGCTTACGCTTTGTAATCATTTCAATTGCATTTTCTGATACAGTCATAGCCTGCCCCCTATGTTTTATTAAAATTCCACGATTTACTAAAAGATTAATTCCTTTGGCAGCCGTAGCCGGATTAACACGTAGTTCCTTAGCTAAGGTTACCTGGGAATAACAGGCTCCACCTTCTTCTATCCTACCCGTTAAAATATCATCTTCTATACCATCAGCGATTTGCACATAAATAGGAACCATACTATTTTCATCAATTCTCAAATTTATTCCTCCTCTCTACTACATTACCGATATAATGTAGTATAGTTGTATTGTTGTTCATTGTCAAGTAAGAAATTTCTTATTATATAAGAATAAAATGACATCTCTGCAACTACTTTGTACTTCCCCGGTTTAACATTTTTTATATTCCATACTTGGACAAATCCACTTTTCCAATAAGCATCTTCTCCAACATATTCCACTTTAATAGCATAGTAACATTCAGTTCCTTCCCTCTCATTATCTAATGTTTATTTCGTTTTGAAACAGGTGTTTCATTTTTCAAATATGTTTCCCACACATTCATTCTATCGTCTTCATCAATTTGTCTTATTACCTTTGCTGGAATTCCAGCTACAATACTATTTGGTGGAATGTCCTTCAAAACAACCGCCCCGGCAGCCACAATACTATTTTCTCCAATTGTAACTCCACCTGAAACTGTAACATTTGAACATATCCAGCATCTGTCCTTTATAGTTATGGGTGCTGAATATTCAAGATCATGTCGTCCGTCAGGATAATCTGCATTTAAACGTTCTTCAGCGAGAAAAGGATGATTAGGTGTTGCTAATGTAACATTTGCTCCAATCCAAACGCCATCGCCTAAAGTAATAGGTGATACATCTAAAAATGTACAATTATAATTTATAAAACATTCCTCTCCCACGTGAATATTCACCCCATATTCACAATAAAACGGTGCAAAAGCACACAAATATTTACCCTTTGCAGATGGAATTAATTTTTCCAGAGCTTTTTGTTTTGCTTTTGATTTCCTAACCGGTATTCTATTAAATTTGTCGCATCTTATTAAACCTTTTTTATGTTCTTTTTCTATTTCCTTGTTTGAGGTATTGTATAGTTTTCCACTTACCATACGCTCCCACTCACTTACCTCATTAATCATATCAAATCCTCTTTTCTATTATTTATTTACGCTATTACATGTGAACATATTATCATTCTTTAATGTTTATGCATAGTTTTCCATAATACGATTCTCAAAAAAATGTACAAAAAAAAATAAGATGTTAAAGTATTTATAAAAAAGTGTCTTCGACACTTCAACTCCCCTGCCCCTCAATCTTGAGGAGATTAGGGTTTTCTTTTGGATATGACCCTGTAAAGTGCCCATGCTGTGGCAAAAAAATGCTCTTTCTTGAACTCTATTTTGAACACAAACCAGTTCCGCTTATCGAAATGTATGAAAAGACTGTCGGTAAATACCGGCATTTTCCATAGACTATGTTTTACTTATCTGTCTCCATATACTACAATTATCTTATATTTATTCATTGGAGGCTTACACATGGAAGATAAACAACTCGTAGCGGAACTTAGAAAAAAATACATAGAAAACCCACCCGAAGGTATGACTACTGAACTCGTAAAAAACATGAGTGACAGTGATCTGCTGGATATGTCGTACTTTTTAAGTGAAGGTGACTACGATGATGAATATGATGATGAAGGTTTTTTCATTTTTTAACATATTCATCTTATTTCCCATGCCCTTTCATTTCAGGTATGGGTTTTTTTCTATCCTGCATGATAACGAACTTTCCTATAAAGCAAGAAAGAATATCGCTTGCGATATTCTACGCACCGAGTGCGTGTTGTCATACAACTATTTTCTTTTCGCACCAGGGTGCATCCCTAGTGGAACGTATTTTATGTAATAAGAAATTCTCAAAGGATTTCTTATTACATAAAAAAGAAGCCTTATAAACTCTGTTTCCTTAAGAATCAAAAGTTTACAATGCTTCTTTTAATGCTAGATAACGTCTGCACATTACCTATAATATTCAGTTTTTAGTTAAATACTATTTCCTATAAAGAAAACATTAACTATTATTTGTTTTATTCTACACCTGAAATAATCCACTTGCCATTTTTTGTTGATGCTGAAACAATAAATCCGTCGAAGTAGAATAAACCATCATATTCTCCTTCTTCAAGACAGCTCTTGTATTTTTCCATTTTCTTGTAGTTTCCTACTTTTGCTGTTAATGAATCAAGTGACTTACCAACATACTTTTTAGCAATGCTTTTGTTTGAGCTACCTTCGTTTTTAGCTTTCTTTGTTGTCTTTGTAGTTGTTTTTTTCTTTACAACTGTTTTCTTTTTAGCAACTTTCTTTTTTGTCTGCTTTTCTGCCTTAGCTGCTGTTGTTGTAGGTGCCACTGTTGTTGTAGGTGCCTCAGTTGTTGTTTCTTCTGTTGTTGTTTCTTTTACTTTTTTCTTTTTCTTCTTTTTTGTAGTTTCCTGAACTGTTGTCTGCTCCTGTGTTGTAGGTGCCACTGTTGTTTCTTCTGTTGTTGTTTCCTGTGTTGTTGTTACAGCAGTTGTAGCTTCTTCTTTGTTCCCTCCACATGCAGTCATAAATACCATTGTGGCAATTACTGTTGCCATTACACAAATTTTTCTCATTTTCTCTCTCCTCTTAAATCTTTAGTTTTTATTTACACAAACTCATATTACAAACTCCCCTTAGAGGTAAATGAATCTGTTATTTTACTCCTCAAGTTCTAGCTGTGTTTTCACACCTGAACTATAATACTGATTGTTCTTTGTAGTTATAACATCAATATCGTATGTGCCACCATCTATTGAAGAAGTGTCCAAATACATACCATAATTATAACCTTTATTTTTTATTTTACTGTTAATTGGTGCCGGAAAAGCTTCAAAAACATACTGTTTATCATTGCTCTTAAGTCTAATCAAAATCTTGCCATTGTCATCAATGTACTTTTCGTCAACCTGACCGCTTATTGGGAGATAATCTTCCATGTCACCAATATTTACAGTACCTGAATTTTCTTTTTCTACAACTTCTCCATTTAAAATTCTTGTAGGGGCTGCCATGTATGGAGCTTCCTCAATTAATGAAGGTATATGTCTTTCGACTAACTCAATTACAACTGCCTCAGCATTATTTTCACTTTGCAAATTCATGTCATAAGGAACAGCCTTTGTAAAATAGCCACTTCCATATTCATCAGCTACAAACGGAATTAACGCATTTCCAAAAGAATCTCTATACATAACAATAGAGCCTTTCTTTTCCTTGTTTTCAGTTGCCATTGATATATCTGTTACTTTCTTAAAGTGAGATGTTACTTCATAAGTATGCTTTTTATCATACTTAACATTGTAATCCTTCTCACTACCTTTAGGAAACAACATTTCATATAAATCTCCTGAAAAATCTTTTGTTATGCTGTATTTATCATCTGAATAATTATAATGTTTCTTTCCTAAATTATTAAGCATAAAATCACACGCCATTGATGCACCTTCATTATTCCAATGGCTGTCAAGTTTATGATATACTTTCTTACCCGATTTAAGGAATTTTCCTTTTAAATCAACAGTATTAATTTTCTGTTCCTTAAGCTGTTTCTTTAGGTAATAATAGTTGTTTTTATCTGATATCTTTACAAATCTGCCAGGCATAAATTCAGGATATAATGAATTCTTATTAGGTGCTACCACAAACAAAAATTTACCATTATTGTTTTCTACATGCTCCTGTAACAGAGATAAAACTCTGCCACAGGCATATATTTGTCTGTGGGACAACACGTCCTGACCTAAATAATCATTAAGGGTTTCGCTAAAAAACAAATAACCTTTATTTCCCACTATTACTTCACTGTTTCCTGACTCCTTGAAAACATTCTTTTTTATTACTGCATCAGTCTCAATAAGCTGTTGACGAAATGCGAAATTATCCGAAAAATAATCACTTAACTGATTAAAGAAATCCATATTTACTTTTCCATTTTCTTTTACTTTTGGGAAAGTCTGAACTTCTCTTTTTTCTGCACTTATATCAGTTTTATAAAAGAACATTCCAAGTGATGGTAAACATATCATAATAAAAAATATTGCTATAAATATCTTTTTCTTCATGTTCTCTCCTGTTAAAATCTAAAATAAATAAATGGATTGTAGGTTTCTGTTGCAAGTGCCACAACACATATTAGTAAAAATAAAATGTCTGCAACATAGATTAATGTTCCTGATATATTCTCACCACATTTATTTTTGATTACATTAACAATTTTTTCTCTTAAGGGATAAGCAAAAGCAATTGCTAACAATATTATAAATACATAATATGGACTTAGTAACTGACCAACATAGCTTATTGATTTTAGCCCCATATTAAATCCTGTAAACATTGTCTTTAACATCTTAAGACCAATCATAACACTATCTGCCCTAAACATAACAAAGGCACAAATTACAACAATCCACGTAATAATGTTGCTTACTATTTTGTTTTTGATTTTGATTACCTGTCCAATTGTATCTTCAATTACATTTGCAACACCATGAATTAAGCCCCATATTACAAATGTCCAATTTGCTCCATGCCATATACCTGTTAAAAAGAATACTATCATTTTGTTTAATTCAGTTCTAAACTTACCTTTTCTGTTACCGCCTAAAGGTATATATACATATTCTTTAAACCAACTTGATAATGAAATATGCCATCTTCTCCAAAAGTCCTTTATACCCTTGGCTGAATAAGGGTGATTAAAGTTTTCCCTAAATTCAAAACCGAAGATTTTTGCCATACCTATTGCCATGTCAGAATAACCACTAAAATCATAGTAAATCTGAAGTGTATAGGTAATTGCTCCTACCCATGCCACAATAAAATTATAATCACTGATATCTAGTTTAAAGATTGCATCTGCAACATAACCTGTCGCGTTGGCAATAATAAGTTTCTTTGTTAAACCTATGATAAATCTTCTAATCCCCTCTGCTGTTTTGTCAATTGTACTTTCACGCTTATTAATCTGATTTGCAATTTCATTATATCTGATAATGGGACCTGCAATAAGCTGTGGGAAAAATGAAACATACAGCATTAGATTAAATAAATTCTTCTGCATTAATTCAGGATTTCTGTATACATCAATTACATACGATAAAGCCTGAAATGTAAAAAATGATATACCTATTGGAAGTGCAATTGCAGGAATTTTGATTTTTAAGTTACCTATGTAATTAACATTCTCTAATATAAAGGATGTGTATTTAAACACACACAACATACCAATATTAACAATTACTGCTAACACTAAAACTATTCTTTTTCCAACAATACTTCCACTGTCACTAAACTTTCCTTCAAAAAGCCCAAATATATAATTAAATATGATTGAAGCAATCATAAGCAATACATAAACCGGCTCTCCAAAAGCATAGAATATTAAACTTGCTATAATCAGCAATATGTTTTTTGTTTTTATACCCGGTAGTATAAAATACAACGCACATACAACCGGTAAAAATACAAAAAGAAAAATTGCCGAACTAAAAACCATAATTTTCTCCCGTCTGTATTTTATCTATTTTTATAATTAATTAAATTTTTCTTTTATCTACAGGATGGCAACTAAAATTGCTATATGACAAATTATAATATTTATTATAATCTTTTGCTCTTGCAAAAAGGGCATCATACACTCTGCCGTTTAATTCCACCCAGGCGTGTTCTGAATCATGGGCAACATAAACTGTGCTATAACCACACTCATGAAGCATAAAAGCTAATGCTGCTGACATTGATACACAACAGCCACTACCCTTGTCAAAAACGTCATCTGCAAATGTAGACTCCCAACCTTTTTTGTGATAAATAGGTTTTAAAAATCTGTATCTTCTGTAAGGAACCTTTGCAATATAGTCAAAACATTTTCTTAACTTCTGAGCTTTTGTGTCACTTACTTTGCAAACTTTGTTTACAGTTTTTCTTGCCTTTATCATTGTGTTAATTTTGGCAACATTTAATTCGTTTTTCTTTGCCCTTCCATATTTGTCCAAAGAAATTCCATCTACTTTTTTCTTAATTGCCATTTTGCCACTGGTTCTGTCAAAGTAATAGTATTTTCCTTTATACTGTTTCCAACCGGTAACTACTACACCATTTTTATCAAGTAAATATTTGTACTTCTTTGTTTCAAGAATTATGCTTTTTAGCTTTTTACCTGATTTTAGATAATACTTCTTACCGTCTTTTGTTACAAAACCTGTTTTTCCTTTTTTCTTTTTGTTTACTTTCTTAGTCTTTGTCTTTTTGTTTGCACTTAAAGTCTGAACATTTTTTGTTATTACACCTGCATTGTTATCTTTTACATTTGCCGATGTAATTGTCAACATTCCAATGCTCAAGCACAAAGCCATCAATAGTGCAATTTGTTTTTTTCCTTTCATTTTTCCTTTCATTTTTTCCTTTTTTCCTTTCAATTTATTTATAAAACAGGATACCTGTTATATACGGAATATACTCCCGGCATTCTTGCATATGATGTATAGTAGAAATGCCACATACTTCTTCCTTTTCTGTATTTATAATTATATTATTTAAAACCCTCTATGGTCTCTGTCCAAGTCCACCTTCAAGAGTTATTGTTTCACCTGTCATAAATTTAAAATCAGGTGATGCCAGCTGAATGCACACTCTACCAATTTCTGTTTCAACATTTCCATAATGTCCCATTGGTGGCATCTTAACGTTCGCTTTAAATGCATCAGGATATGCTTTTTCAAAATTCTCTAACTGTGCTGTCCATGCTAAAGGACAAACAACATTTACATTAATGCCGTCCGGTCCCCATTCAGTAGCTGCAACTCTTGTAAGTCCACGAATTCCTTCCTTAGCTGCCGCATAAGCACATTGACCATAATTGCCAAAAAGACCTGCACCTGATGCAAAGTTAATTACTGAACCTTTTGTTTCTTTTAAATAAGGATAACATTCTTTCATATAATAAAATGCTGCATATAATCCTGAGTAAACTGCCAAATCAAACTGATCCTTTGTGTGATCTGCCAATGTTACGCCTGATGCTGAAGCCTGAGCATTATTTATTAAAACATCTATATGTCCAAATTCTTTAATTGCTTTATCAACCACGCTCTTTACCACCGCCTCATTATCTGCTGATGCACTTATGTCCGCCTGAACCGGTAGAACTTTTATACTATATAAACGCTCTAACTCTTCCTTTGCATCTTCAAGCTTTTTAACATTACGACCAGTAAGTACAAGATTTGCACCTTCTTTTGCATAGGCTGTAGCTATGCCATAACCAATTGATCCACAACTGCCATCACTTAAAACAGCTCTTCCACCACCTGTAATAATTACTGTCTTGTCTTTAAAAAATCCCATATTAACATCTCCTCTCTTTTGAAATAAATATCATTTATTGACTAATTCTTCATATTCTTTAAAGTTTCTAACAACTCTAAATCTTCTTTTGTAACTTTGATGTTAGTCTTAATAGGCGTTCCATCTTTTGGTGTTATTACAAGGTCTATAACTGTATCCTCTTTAATTTCCATAGCTGCTCTGTTAAAAAATTTAGGCAACATAGGATGTCTGTTTGTGAATTCAGTCATTTTATTTTTCATTTTCATCATTTCTAATGGGTTCATAATACTCACAATAGCAATAAATGCTATCTCTCCTTTCAATTTTTCTCAAATTACTTGTTATACTCAAATTCTTTTGTTTTCATTATTAATATGATTACATTTTCCTGAGACTGCTCGATTTATTTACATCGGACAACTTCTACTATCTTCTCTATCCATATTTCCTTTAACATATCTACTGTTAAATTCCATGTTAATATCTCTTATTTCTCTTTTTCCATCAATGTAATCCTCATACATTTCAGCCAAGCCTGACATACAGCCATCGCAATTAGCCTCTATGTTACCGAGAGATTCCTCTACAATTTTTCTTCTCTCTTCCTTCGTTGTATCTTTAATTAAATATCCTGCCATAAGTCCTTCCTTCTTCTTTAATTCTTACCGATACAGTATACTCTGCTTTTTTCCATATGTAAATGTAATATAAGCACATATATACCTTTTTCAAAAATAAAATCGTTTTCTTTTTTACTTTATCCTGTAAAAGAAGAAAACGATTCCAAAATTTCTTTATTTTTCTGTAATTTTATTGTAGTCTTCCAAAAACTCATCAACTAGTTTTTGATTGTTTTTCATTTCATTTATTTTCTTTTCATACTTCTTAATAAACCCTTTGTATTTATTGTTTTTACTCTTCGCCGCTTTTATCTTGTTTTCAGGCACAGCACCTCTTTGTAAATCTTTTTCAATATCATACCGGGATGCTTTAACTGCTTCCAGCTTTCCTTTTACATCTTCATATTGATTAATAATATCCACATCATCAACATATTTAACAATGTAAGTGGAGTTTTTATAGGGTATTATGTTTACAACTACACCACTAACTATTTTTTCATTTTCAAACAAGCATATAACAACCTCAGCTGTTGTATCTTCGCCCGGATTAGGACTCCAGAAAATTGTCTGCCCACTTGTTATTGTAGTTTGTTTTTCTATAGTCTCGTAAGCACCATCTTTTTCCACTCTTATAATTCCACTGTCTGACTTTACAGTTATTTTGGAATTTCCATTCTGCGAATCGGTTGCTATGATGGGAATTCCCGGCTGACTTGATTCTACTGAAAATTCATATTTCCCAACATTTACTTTCATGCCTTTTGTTAGCAGCTTTTCTTCATTTTTACCTACTGATAAATGAAGTCTGTTGTTTTCCTTAATTTCCACTGATTGGCTTTGTGCCACTTCATTATGACTATTATTTTCATTATAGTTGAAATTATTTCTTCCCATAAATAAAACTAATGCAACAATTATGCATGCTGCAATTGCTACTTTTGCAATTTCTGCGTATATGGCATTTCTGGCTTTTCCACTACTTTCGGCATTTCTATTATTTTTAGCCTTATAGTCTGCTGCCTGTTTAATATATTTATCGTCAATAGAATTAATCATGTGTTCTGCCATTTGCTTTTTCTTTATTGATTTTTCATTTTCTTTCCTCATAATACCCATCCTTTCTCAGACAAATATTTCTTTAACCTTGTCCTAAGTCTGTGCAAATGAACTGTGACATAATTTTTGCTTCTACCTGTTTCCATTGCAATTTCAGGTATTTCCTTTAGGAAATAATATCTCTTTACAAATATCACCCTATCCATATCAGCTAAACTTTCAATAAAACTGTTTATGTATTTTTCCAGTTCTTTTGCTAAAATCTCGCTTTCCACATTTGCCTTGTCAGGAATACACATTTCCAACTCATCTAATACCAAATCGTAATAACTGTTTCTTTTCTTTGCTGTATTGGTGTGATATTTTTTCAGGGCAAGATTTTTTGTAATTCTGAAAACATACGCACATAAAGGATTGGGCTTGTTTGGCGGTATCTGATTCCACACTGCAAGGAAGGTATCATTAACACATTCTTCTGCATCTTCTCTACTTACCAATTTCATAGCAATGTTCATGCAAGGCTTTTCGTATTTTTCTTTTAGAACTTTTAAGGCTTCTTCTGACCTGTTAAAAAGATCTTTAATTATTCTTTCGTCTTTCACTTTTTACCTCCTTCACCTTATACTACGAAATTGATCTGTATTATTACACTTGATTTTAAAATATTATACCATGGGTATTGGATTTCTAATTGTCAATTATAACATAAAACTTATTATATAAATTTCCCATGTTTGCATATATAGACGTAGCGTTTTTCTCTTTGAACCGACAAATTCAAAACATGTAGCCATGTTACAACTTCACAATAAACCTCCAAAAAGTTAAATTTTTAGGTTTAACTTTTTTGTGGTTGCTGTAACACAACTACATTTTTGTTTTCAATTATTTACTTTATTGGATTGCAAAAATTATTTATATAATTTTACATAATATAATAATAGAAAATGTAAATTTTAAAAAAATTATTCTATTTTACCATAAGCTTCTTCAAAGAAATACTCCTGAGAATCTATTAATGTTTCACCCTCTGTAATTTCAGATCTGTAGTATTTGCCATCAGATTTCATGTATCTGCCCTTAATATTGTCCTGAAGCATTATGCCAAACATTTTGCTAACTCTCTTTTTTATGTTTTCATCATAAATTGGAGCTGCCACTTCAACACGTCTGACAGTGTTTCTTGTCATTAAGTCTGCTGATGAAATGTATATTTTTCTGTCATCTTCAGTTCCAAAAATATATATTCTTGAATGTTCTAAGTATCTGCCAACAATACTTTTTACAGTTATGTTTTCTGTATATCCCTTAACTCCTGCAATTAAGCAACAGATGCCTCTAATAACCAAGTCGATTTTTACACCTTTCTGTGATGCTTCAATTAACTTTTCAATAAGGACTTTGTCTGTTAAGGAATTAAATTTCATACCAATGTATCCTTCTTTGCCCTCTTCAACTTTTTTAATTTCTCCATCAATTAAATCTGCAATTTTATTTTGCATGCATTTAGGAGATACAAGAAGATGTTTTGTTTTTTCCATAACCTCTTCCATACAGATTTTGTTAAACACTTTGCCAACTTCTTTTGCTATTTCTTCATTGGCTGTCATTAATGATAAATCTGTATAAAGTTTTGACGTTTTTTCGTTGTAATTGCCTGTTCCAATCTGACTAATATGTTTTACCTTGTTGTCTTTTGTGTAAGTAATCAGGCATATTTTTGAATGTACTTTTGTGTGGTCAATTCCATAGATAATTCGACAACCTGCATCCTCCATTCTTCTTGACCACTCTATGTTGTTTTGCTCATCAAATCTTGCTCGCAACTCAACCATTACAACAACTTCTTTTCCATGTTCTGCGGCATCAATCAGTGCTTCTACTACCTGTGAGTTTTTAGCCACTCTGTATAATGTCATTTTGATGGAAGCTACATTTTCGTTATGGGCAGCCTCTTTTAGCAAATTAATAAAAGATGTCATACTCTCAAAGGGATAACTTAAAAGAATGTCCTTGTTTTCAATTTGTTCCATCATCGACTTATTTTCATCTATGTTTTTAGAAATCTGTGGCACTCTTCTTTTGAAAAACAGTTCACGATTATTTCTGAGAATATCCTGTATTTTAAATACAAAAGATAAATCAAGTGGTGCCTTGGAATAAAATGTCTGCTTTTTGTTTAAGCCTAATTCCTTACACAGACTTTTAATAACCTTTTCATCTAAAACTCTTGAATATTCCATTCTTATAGGACAAAGTTTCTTTCTCATCCTAATTAATTCTTCCATTGACTCTCTATAACTAATGTCTTCGTCTGCAAAAATTTCATCAATATCAATATCAATATCTGCGTTTCTTGTTATTCTTATTAAAGACTTACTTTCCACATTATAGTTTTCAAAAATCTGTGGCATAAAGTGCAGAATAACTTCTTCTATTAACATATATTTGTTTTTGTTTGGGAACACCTGTATTAATCTGCTAAACATTGAACCACCACATGGTACAATACATATTTTTTCTCTGTTTTTGTTTGAAACTAAGGCTACTACATAAATCTCCTGATTATTTAAAAAAGGAAAAGGATGTTTCTTTCCAATTATTTGTGGAGAAAGTAATGGCATTACATTAGTTCTAAAGTAATATTCCATATACTGTGTTTCTTCTTTTCTTAATTTATCAAACCCTACAACCTGAATATTATATGGCTTAAGTTTATCTATAAGTTTATCGTAAACTCTGTCCTTTTTCTTTAAAAGTTCTTTCGTATTTTTATAAATACTTTCTAATTGTTCACTGGAGGTCATGTAAGTTTTGTTCTCTCTTTTCTTGTCAGAAATTAGCATCTGATCATAAATTGAGCCAACTCTTACTCTGAAAAACTCATCCAGGTTAGTTGAAAATATATTAACAAAAGTTAATCTTTCACATAAAGGTACTCTTTCATCTTCTGCTTCCTCTAAAACTCTTTCGTTGAATTTTAACCATGATAACTCTCTATTGTCATAACATGGAAGCACTGTATTCTTATTTTCTTTCATATTACTTCTTCTTTCATTTTTTATAATAATTTTTATTTTGAAAATTCTTTCAATTAATCTCCTAAGCATATTCCCATCATTCTCACTTGTTTTACAATTTCATCATTTGGATTAACTCTCTTAGGCTTTTCCACAGCTACACTTAATGGCACACTGGAAATTTCGTTATTTAAAACAGCCACCATTTTTCCATATTCTTTATTTAAAATTAGTTCTGCGCCCTTTGCCCCAAGTCTTGAGGTTAGAACTTTGTCGTAGGCACATGGACTGCCACCTCTTTGAATATGACCGGGAACTACTGCCCTAATTTCCCTGTTTATCTTTTCGCTTAACTTTTTCTCTAAATACACTGCTGATGTATAATTTTCCGCAGCACGTTTCTGTTTTAACTCTTTCTTAGTTAGTTTACTTTCTTCTTTAGATATAATTCCCTCTGCTGCCGCAATAATAATGTGGCGCCTTCCCTCGTCTAATTTCTTATTGATAAAATCAACTATTTTATCAATTGAATAAGGAATTTCAGGTATCAAAATAATGTCTGCCTCACCGGCAATTCCTGAATAAAGAGTTAAAAAGCCTGCTTTGTTTCCCATTATTTCGTCAATGATAATTCTCTTGTGTGACTTGGCTGTTGTATGCAGTTCTTCAAGCGTTCTGGTTGCTATATCAATTGCTGACTGAAAACCAAAAGTCATTTCTGTCCCGTTAATGTCATTATCAATTGTTTTTGGTAAAGTCACCACGTTTAACCCCTGCTCACTTAAAAGATTTGCTGTTTTGTGGGAACCATTTCCACCTAACACAACAAGGCAATCTAAATCCATGTTTTTATAATTTTTAATCATGGACTGTACCTTTGTAACGCCATTTTCATCTGCATCATTTATTCTTTTAAATGGCTGTCTTGAGTTGCCAAGTATGGACCCACCCATATTAAGAATTCCTTCAAATTCCTCAGATTTCATTTTTTTGTAATTACCATTAATCAAGCCTGTATAGCCTTCTAAAATTCCGTATATCTCTAATTTCTCCTTGCAATTGAAATTAAGAGCTTTTACCAAGCCATACATTGCACCATTTAAGCCCTGGCAATCACCACCACTTGTAAGTATTCCTACCCTCATCACTTCTCCTCCTTAATATTTCTTTTCACAAATATTTTGTATTATTAATACATTGTTTTAATTGTATTTTTTCTCTGTAAATATTTGTGTCATTTAAAGTAAATTTCACGTTAAGTGTAAACTGTCTATTGATTATTCTATTCATATTATTAATAAACATTCTAAAATAATTACATTCTACGCACCAAGTGCATGTTGCTTTAGCAACATTTTTCCTTTTGCGCGAGTGTGCATCCCTGGTGGAACGTTTTAAATGTAATAGGAAATTCTGAAAGAATTTCCTATTACACTAAAAAAAACGATACCCCGACGCATATATCGCTTACGAGTTATCGTTTTTTATTATGTATATGTTCTTGTCTGCAAAAACATACCTTACTTATTACTTATCATTTTTCCTACTTGAGCTAACTATAGCATAAGCTACAATTGCCATTGAGCAACCAAATGCCAAACCGAAGGCTAATCCCACAATTAAACTTTTTAAAACAATTGCAAAAACAACTGCCCATATTAAAGCCATGGCTAATGCTATCATAATTACTATTGTTAAACTTTTCTTCATTGTAACCCTCCTAATTCAGAGTAATCTAAATCATAAATAATATCTTTACTCTACCACATTTTCAAAGTCAATTGCACTGTCTTTTTTCTGACCGGCTGGTTTATTTGTTGTATTAACTTTCTTTGATGACGGTTGCGCTGACTTATTTATGTATGCATTATTTGATTTTGTTGAAGGCAAGGTTGTTACTTCTTGTGTTGTCTTCTCTGAAGCTACCTGACTTTTCTTCTTTCGTTTTTTCTTAGTAGTTTTCTGTACTTCTGTTGTCTGGCTTACTTTTGTAGTCTCAGTATTTGATTCTGTATCTTTTGCAGAAGATTCCATAACTATACTCTCTTTTATTACTATTGATTTCTCAGTAGTTGTTATGGCTATATTTTTCTCAGAAGTATTTTTAGAATTTGTACAACTGCTAAGATACACAATTAAAAACAACAATATTGCCACACCGATAACACCAGCTATAATTAACCATTTTCTTTTGTTATTCTTTTTAGATATTATAACGCTTTCATCCATGGTTAAGCCCTGCTCCTGAAAACTGATGCTGTTATAGTCTTTTCCCATTAAGTTCTGAACTAACAGATGTTCCTTTTCGTTTTCGATTTTGTTATTATCAGCAAAAACCGGCTCAAAACCAATTTGTCTACTCAACTGTTTTTCGCTTAATTTTGATTTTGCCACAATTAAGTCCTTTTCAATGGCAACTGCACTTTGATATCTTTCGTCAGATTTTGAAACAGCTTTTTTTATTATCTTTGCAATGCTATCCGGAGCCTCCAATGGATTTGGGAGTTTATCATACTGCATTCTTTTGTAAAACGCCTTATCTTCATCTTCCCTTGTATATTCCTTTGGGTACTCAGGATAATATGGAAAACGCTTTTTGTTAAATAGATAATACATTAAAATTCCTAACGAATATATATCTACAGTATTGTCATATTTACTTTTGCCAATATAAATTTCAGGAGCAATATAATTAGGTGTTCCTTTTATGGTATGTGCCATTGTTGCGTTAGTAATGTTTTTTGATACCCCAAAATCACCTAGTTTAAACGCTCCATCCTTAGAAACAAATATGTTACTTAGCTTAATATCCCTGTGAACAATATTGTTCTTATGACAAATAGCAAGTCCGTTTGCTATACCAATCCCAATATTAAGTCCATCCTCTACAGTAATATTATTTTGCTGTAGCCATTTATTAAGCGGTGTAAGAAGTTCCATTAAAATATATATGTTATACCTATACTCACCTATTTGTTCTACGTCGTTTTCATAATAGGAAACGATATTATGATTGTCCTTCTCCGATATAAGTGAAAAAACTCTTATCTCATTAACTACACGATTAAGTTCTTTTTCAAAATATGCATTTGTCTTGTTTTTGTCTCCACCCATGGAGTTTAATATTTCAAGGTATTCATCATCTTTTGGTAATGTAATTACTTTTAAAGCTCTTGTAGTCTTTCCTACAATGTTGCTTCTCTCAACTTTATATACATCGCCAAATCCACCTGAACCTATTTTTTCTATTACATTGTATCCTAATATTGTTCTGCCTAAAATAGAATCCATTATTGTCTCCCATTTTTATTTTTTATCGTAATTGCTGTACTATCTCATATTTTTTATTTATAAATATTCTAATCACAAAATACCTTATTAATTTCCATATAAATTTTAATTGTCTTTACCAATAAACAATTTTAAAATTCCATAATCTTCCTTATCCATTTCAAGGTTTCTTAAAGTATCACTTATGTAATACTGCATATCTTTTTCAATTTCATCTGAATTTTTTAACCCTGTTAATTCTTTTAAAAGATGTGAACACTGTTCCTTAATTTGTGGGTTATTGCTGTAACTGGTAACTAACGACATATGATTTGTCTGATATTCAGGATTAGAAATATCTATGTTAGATAGTACATAAAGTATTATACACTCTATCTTGTCCTTTGGGCATAGTTTTTCCATATTTGCATAATCAAGTAACTGATTGATTTCAACATAAGACATATTAAGTTTTATTCCTAATGCAATTAACTTTTGTCTGTTAGGTACTTCCCCCCAATTCTTCAAATTAGAAATCATTTTTTCAAATCCCTTATCCAGATTTTCGGCTTTTACAAGGCTATGATAGGAACCGCCAAAATTTTCAGCCTTTATATATGCTTCAATGTAGTCCACCAACTTGTAATAACTGTTAATATATTCAACTTCATTTTCCCTTATAAATGAGACCAGCTCATTCTCATTTTTCAGACTTACTAATTTTTCTTCTACTTCAAAGGTTTCATTTTGAGAATTAGCCAAATACTTTCTTCTGTTTTTTGTTTTTAAAATATCTAAAAATTTTCCCTTAAGCGTAGTGCAATATTCATAGGGATTAATTCTCTCTTCTTTTGGATAGTGTGAAATTACATAAATACATATAGCATCTTCTAATGATTTTGAATATAGTCTAGGATATTTTCCATATCGCTGTAACATATAATTAATTTCCTGTAAATTAAACCTTAACCCCATGCCAAGTTTTATGAAGCTTTCCCTTGATTTTGGCACTTTATTATTTTTTATCCAGGATTTTATTGTATTTTTACTAAAGCCACATTTTTTTCCTAACTTTTCATAAGACAATCCCCTTGATAACATTATATTATTTATATAATCTCTCCATTTTGAATAGTATGGACTGTATGCATTTAATATTTCTTTTAACTCATCTACTTCTTCACAATTTATAACTTTATAGTACATCTCAGTAGTATTTATATGTTCCATTTTGTCACCCTTTTTCATTTGCTTTTTGCATAATTAAACGTTTGTACATTCTTTCTGCTACTTTATCCCCGTATTTCATGGCTTTTTTATACCAATACAATGCCTGTTCTATATCGACTTTGCCCTTTTTTCCTGTTTGGTACATTATTGCAAGATTTAAGCATGCCACACTATCTTTTTGTTTTGCTGAGATTTTCAAAAGTTCTTCTGCCTTTTCAATACTCTTATCTACCTGTATTCCCTTTTGATAAAAATACGCCATATTATTAAGTGCTTTTGTGTATTTTTTTGTGGCTGATTTTTCATACCAGTATTTTGCTTTACTCATACTTCTTGGTACAGCTTTTCCATGTTCGTACATATAGCCAACAATATATTGCGCCTTTTTATCACCCTTTTTGGCTTTCTTTAAATTATTCTCATATTTGTTTTTATTTTTTTCTTCTTCTTTTTCACAAGATTTAATTTCCCTTAGACAAAACTGTCTAAACATTTCTATATTTTCTTCCAATAACGGAATATTAACATCAATATTTAAACCTTTTGCAATATTTTTTCCAATATATGCAAGTTCATAGGCTTCATTATTAGTCGCCATTTGATTTTTTACCAAATCAAATAACAAGAGCTTTCCTTTACCGTTTTCGTTAATACATAATTCTTCATTATTGATGTATATATTTAAATTGCTGTATTTATTTTTCACATACACTATGGTATCGCAAATGTCAGCAAGCAAATTAAATAAACATATCTTTTTCTGTTCCTCTGTCTTGTTAGAAAGAATTATTTTTCCATCTAAAATCATGTCAATAATTGAATTAACATTCTCTGTAATTATATAGATTAATTTCCCATTATCAACTATTTCTTCTTCAATTGTTTCACACTGAATTAAATCTTCATTAAATCTGCTATCATTATATAAATTATAAATTTCTGCCTGTAATTTAAAATCTTTTTCTTCCAAATAAATAGCTATCAGTGAATAGAATCCGGCAAAGTTATCGCCGGATTTCTTTACAGTATATACAATAGCACCACTATTCCACATACTTTTTTCCACTAATTCTAAGTTTTTATTTTGAATATAATCCATTGTTTTCTGTTCTAGAAGATATTGAAATTCCATATTGCTTCCTCTTATCTTTATGCAAATATTTATTGACATACTACCAGCAATTCTAAAGTATTATAACACATGCACTTATTGCTTTTTTTCACAAACTGACCTTTATTTACGGAATTTCAAGTTAGTCTTTGCCACAATCATAACCGCTGTAAATGTAATCACTTCTGATGACAGAAATGATATCCACACTCCATTTCAAAAGTTGTTTAATATTTTAGTTTCTTTTCTACCGTAACACTGACTAATTAACGGCTGACTGCCCTGGGCCAAACCATAAAAAATTCTACCTGATTACTTTTTCCTAAATAATGTGTTGTGCATATACTCATGGTAACAATCGGGCTAAGTGCCGTTGCTAACGCAACTCCCGTAAAGCCTAAATTCATAGGGAACATAAACACATAGTCAAATACCACATTAAACATGCTACCTGAAAATAGTCTGCTATTCCACATAATGCTGCAGACAGAAACATTGTTCTTACCATAAAGATTCCAACTGAAGTAAATCTTTAACATATACCATACCTATATTTTTCTCCTAATTTCTAACATAACCAATATTGCTATATTGCAATATTTTCTCAGTCCATGTACATTCTTTGCATTTAGCAACTAACTGTAATTTTTCATTAAATTATCTAAACAAGTTCGTGATAATATGGGCAAATATCCTCGTAATGTCCATCCTTCATTCTAAAACCTTTTGGTATTATACCTAACTGAGTAAAACCAAGTCTTTCATATAAATGTCTTGCATGGGTATTAGTTGCAACAACAGCGTTAAACTGTAACACTCCATAGCCCTTATTCTTACCCTGCTTCAAACAATCAAGCACCAGCTTTTCCCCTATATGTAGCCCTCTTGATTCTTTACTAACAGCATAGCTGGCATTACAGATATGTCCACAACGTCCCACATTATTAGGATGCAAAATATACAAGCCATACACTTTTCCTGTATCCTTATCCTCAGCCACTGCACTGTAAGTCTGCAAGTCAAAAAATTCTTTTCCTGTATCGTTATTTAATAATTCTTCCTGTGGAAATGCAATTCCATCTTCTACAACCTGATTCCAAATTTCAATCATTGCTTCTAAATCATTCTGATTATATTCTCTTATGAGTATGTTCATTTGTTCTGCCTCCTAACTCAAAATGAATGTCATCATTTTTAACTCTTAAGTCACAATCTATGTTGCAAGCTTTTCTGCTCATTTTATCAAAATATATAATACAGTTTTTCTCCAACCTAAATTTTAATTATTATTTTCAACTGTTTTACCACTTTAATTACGACATATCAAATAAGTTTTATTTTCTATATTTTCTAATGTATTCGTATAGCTCGATATTAGTTTTTGAATTTTTCTCCTCTGCCTCTATGTATTCAGGAAAAGGCAACCCGCTCTGGCATTCTCCACATATATCAATTCCAATAATCTTTTTGTCTTTAATAAAAAACTGTAAAAGATGCTCAAGCATATCAAGTGGCATGTGGCCCTGACTCCAATTTGTTTCAATATAATTTTTATCCAGAATATCTTTATCAATTGAAATGTAAAAAGGTACATCTGTCATTATTTTGCTAAGCTTATCTTTTCCTATGCCGCTCCTAAGTTCTTCTGCTGAAAAAGTTATAAGTTTTTCGCGATTCTTAATATGAATTTGCTCTATGTCATTTTCAGTTGCACCTATCAAAATCAATTGAACAAGATTTTTATTTTCATTAATAATCTGCGCTGCCCAGTCTCCACAACTGGTCATTTTGTTAATCATCGGTTCCTGCATATCGGTATGATGATCATATAGAACTAATGAAAAGGGCTTCATTATTCTGTCTGTATTTATTTTTGTTATGTAATGAAAATTACCTGAATCAATAAAATGTATCCCATGAATTCCATACTGCTCTGTTCTTTTCTTTATTTCTATTTCAGCAGCCTTGGAGCAATAAAGGTCACAGCCTTCAATGTCCGAACAATCAATTAGGCTTATACCACTTTCTTGTTGTATGTCCTCATCAATATATACATGTGTAAAATCTAAAATGTAATTTTTGCTTCTAATCAATGTTAAACGCCCCCTTACAAGCAAATGTGATTCTAGCAACCAAATAGTTTTGCTGTTTTCTCCATTCTTTCTGCGATTTTTACTCCAAATGGACAACGTACTTCACAAGCATGACAAGCAATACATTCAGATGCTTTATGTTCAAGAAGTTCATAATGTGATTGTACTGTTGCAGGCACCTCAGGTTGCATTGTCGCCAAATCATAGAATTTGTTAATCATTGCAATATCTAAATTCGCCACACAAGGCTTGCAATGTCCACAGTATGTACATTCTCCTTTGTATGAATGGAACGGAGCATTGGCGATTACTGATGCATAGTCTTTTTCCTGCTCTGTAGCTGTTTCATATGCCAAAGCATCATCTACCTGTTTTTTTGTGTCATAGCCGCACATAATAGATGCTGTTGCAGGTCTGGTTAATGCATAATGAATACACTGAACAGGTGTTAAACTTACTCCAAAAGGAGAACGTTTTTCGTCAAATAGTCTACCGCCTGCGTAACCTTTCATAACTGTGATTCCAACATTATTCTGTTCACATATTTTGTATAACTTTGCACGCTCAGGGTCAATTCCTTTAAGATTGTTATCAAATTCTTCTGCAAACATTGTGTCAATATCTTCGCTTGCAGGTAACATGTCAAATGCCGGATTTATACTAAATAAAATCATCTCAACATACCCTGACTGTGCTGCTTTTATGGCAACTTTTGGGTTATGGGAACTCATGCCAATGTGATGTATTATGTTCTTTTCTTTTAACTCCATTACATAATCCATATAATCTGAATGCTGAATCTGTTCCCATTCTTCTTCTGAATCTATGTAATGTATCATGCCAATATCAATATAATCTGTTTGAAGTCTTTTAAGTAAATCTTCAAAAGCCGGTCGAACATATTTCATGTCTCTTGTTCTAAAATACTGTTCATCTTTCCAGGTAGAACCAATATGTCCCTGAATAAACCAATCACTTCTATTATCCTTGATACCTTTTCCAATAATGTCTCTTGATTTTGGATCTGCCATCCAGCAGTCAAGAATATTAATTCCTTTAGAAGATGCATATTTAATTAATCCGATTCCCTCTTCTTCTGGGTGTCGTTCTAACCATTCACCACCAAACCCGATTTCACTTACGTCAAGTCCTGTCTTTCCTAACTTACGTGTTTTCATTTTATCACTCTCACTTTCATATAAATTGAAATTTGTCTTCACGTTAATATGTAATACTTAATCCTATAGTTAATTTACATTAGAAAGAATTAATCGTCAACTTTGTTTAGAGACTGTGTTAGTTGCGTAATTTATATTGTGCAGTGATAATCCTGTTTTATATGTGAGATTTTCTTTTCATTTCCATCTCCTCCAAATTCACGGCAAAACCACTTAATATAATTTTCTAACATGCCACACGTTTTTTGTTCTCTGGCATATTTAACTTCATCATAATTCTGACTAACATCTTCTGCCGAATTCTTTATTTGTTCCATTCCGGCACAATCTAATTGATAATCCATCATAGAATGCACAGTCATCGCAAAAGAAGTAGCTGCCATATCCACATCTTTTGTTTTAATTTTTCCATGAACCTGAAGTGGTTTGTTAGTTTCTGTCAATGGACTTATGCTTATTATTCAATACATCTTCTGTTCTATGTTTATTATTATGGAAAAATACATCCCTTTGACCTGTTTTTTGTCAAAAGGGATGTATTATGAGGAATCATCTTAGTTTTGTTAATTTCATGCTTGGGAAAATACATCCCTTTTGCTTGTTTTTTGCCAAAAGGGGTGTACTTTTGGAGAATCATCTTTGTTTTTTCAATTTCATGCTTGGGAAAATACATCCCTTTTGCTTGTTTTTTGCTAAAAGGGGTGTACTTTTGGGGATTTATCTTTGTTTTGTTAATTTCATACTTGGAAAAATACATCCCTTTTGCTTGTTTTTTGCTAAAAGGGGTGTACTTTTGAAAAAATATCTAAATAACAACTCCATTACAGTGGTCGATTTCATGTTGAATAATCTGTGCTGTAAAACCTGTATACTTGTCATGTTTTTTATTAAAGTTTGAATCTAAATAATCAACTTCAATTTCTTCATATCTTATACAAGGTCGTATACCCTCCAAAGAAAGACATCATTCTTCCGTTTTGTACTCTACTGATTTCTTTGTAATTACAGGATTTATCATTGCAAATTGAAATGGTCCTGTTGCCACAACTATTATTGATTTATTAACTCCTATCATATTAGCTGCCATACCAACGCAGGTTTCTCTATTAGCCTTAAGTGTATCTAATAAATCTGTTACAACTTGTTTATCTGCCTCTGTGGCACTTTGTGCTTTTCTTGCAAAAATCTGTTTGCCTTTTATAATCTTTTTAACCATACAATATTACCTGTCCTTTATATATTATTTTCCATCCTTTGGTGCATTATATTTTCTATCTTTTACTGTATATCCTATTCTGCCCTTTGGTGCATAATATTTTCTATTATTTACTGTATATCTTATTCTGCCCTTTGGTGCATTATATTTTCTATCTTTTACTGTATATCCTATTCTGCCCTTTAGTGCATAATATTTTCTATTATTTACTGTATATCTTATTCTGCCCTTTGGTGCATAATATTTTCTATTATTTACTATATATCCTATTCTGCTCTTTGCTGCTTAGTATTTATTTACTTTGCTGTATACTATACTCTATTTTTTACATATTTCTTTTTATCCACGTCATAATCACATCCACCAGATAGTCCTGCTGTACCTGACTTAATTCTACTCCCGGTTTTATTTTATGCCACTTGCGAATGCACTCCCTGCAACATGTTGCCGTTGCATGCTGTGCAATAAATACCGGGTGCCCTTTCATTGGAGTTTGCTTTCCGTCATTTGGTATATGCGCCGGTGCTTCTCTTTTAGCAATAAAATCCTCAGCATGCTTCCTGATTGTTTCTAATCCTTTTTCGTTGATGTAGTCTATGTCCTTTTGTTTTAGGTAAAAACTACTGCGAAATTTTGATTTGCCTAGACGTTCAAATAACTGCTTATACCATTGTTCTTTTGTCATACTAAATTACCTTTTCTAATTTCTCATAAGTTAAATTACAAATCGTTCAATTATTGTAGCTTAAATACTTTGCATAATGTTATTGTAAATGTTGATAAACCACTATTTTACAGCAATAATTTTGCATTTTCATATACAAAAGCGGATACGGATTTCCCTCTTCATCTAAATCGGTTCTTTTTGCTCATTTTCTGCAATTATTAAATGTTCGACGCTGTTTAATGCCTGTGGCACATACTTTTTAATCTGCTCTACTTCTTTATCGGAAAGAAATAGATGTGTAGCCCTAACAGACTGTTCCCAAACTATTAATAGCTGGTCTGTTATCTTTTCTTTTCTGTTCTATTTTCCGTCTCATATATCTTCATTTACTTTCCTGCACAACAAAATTTATAACTGGTCTATGCTCTCCTTAAGTTCGATTATTTTTCGTTCTATCTCCTTAATAACTATTTCAAATTTCTCATCACTTTTTCCCGTTGGATCATCAAGCCCCCAATTATCATCAAAACTTCTTCCTATAAAAGGACAACCTACATTACATCCCATTGAAATAGCTATATCAGGTTTCGGAATCTCACTAATAAGTTTAGAATATTGATTTTTTTCCATATCGATTCCATACATTTTTTTCATAATTCTCACTGCGTCCTGATTAATCTGTGGCTTTGTTTGAGTACCTGCAGAATAACTTTCAAAAACATCAGAAGCCAGGTATTTTCCCAGTGCCTCTGCGATTTGACTTCTACAGGAATTATGAACACATATAAATGCTACTTTCTTTTTTCTTCTTTCTTTATCCAAAATTGACTTTCTCCATATATTTTCAAATATTAATTACAAATCTCTTTCAATAAACTGTTCATTATCATATAATACTGTATTTCACTCACTCATGACTTGCTCTCCTAAAATCTTTCTAAACATTATAACACATAATAAAGGTAACTTGGTCAATCTTTGGAACTCTTTAATACTTAAAGAGTGTTGTTTTCACTTAACTCGATATGTTCATTCCAGAAACAGGATATGACAGAATTATTTTATAAAATATAATTTACTTCCATATTATACACAGGCTGACAAAAATGTAATATAATATTTACATACAATTCAAAGGAAAAACTATGAATTTTATATGGAAAAAGGCTATTTTTCTCTATAATACTTCATTTATGGGAAGGAACGGTGAATCTATGAAAAAAATAATATCAAAATTAACATTAATTTTCTTTTGTATGAGTTTTTTTATGATAATTCCAAAGAATGTTAACGCAGCAGAAATTATTCCGGTTAATATTTTAGTGGAATATGGTCAAACGGAAGCCAGAACAATTTTAAATATGATTAATGAAATGAGAACCAGCAGCTCCGATGCCTGGTATTGGAATTCAGATGACACAACCAAAACTACATGCGATAATTTAAGCGAACTTGCTTATGATTATGATTTAGAGAAACTTGCAATGAAACGTGCAGCGGAAATTGCATTATCATACGCCCATACAAGACCAAACGGTGAACGTTGTTTCAGCATTTATGATGAAGAAGGCGTTAGTTACAGTTTTGTCGGTGAAAATATTGCAGCCGGCTATCGATCAGCCTCAGAAGTAAATATGGGCTGGCGTGAAGATAATGATAGTTATGCCGGTCAGGGACACCGCAGAAATATGTTAAATTCTAATTTTAATTGCGTTGGAATCGGACATGTTTATTACAATGGCTGTCATTACTGGGTAGAAGAATTTGCATATAGAACTTCTATCAATACAACTAAGACAACAGCAAATGACAGTGAGCAGACTACTACTCTTTCCGTAGATAAAAGTAATATTACGGATTTTAGAGTGCTTTATGACAGTAATTCCTATAATCTTCGAAAAGGTGAAACAGTAACTCCAAATAGTATGGCTGTAATTTATGTTTCAAATCAGTGGCCAAGAGGTAACGGAATTGTGGCAGATGCACCAACCTTTTCTATGGCTGATTCTTCCATTGCCACTTATAGTAACGGCAAAATTCTGGGATTATCAGAAGGCACAACCACATTAACAGCATCACTGTACGGGTTAACGGCAACAATTGTGCCAACCATAAATGTACATGACTGTAACAAACATTGGGATCAGGGCAAAATTACAAAACAACCAACAAATAAACATGAAGGCGAAAAAACTTTTACCTGTAGTGTATGTGGAAAAACATATTCTGTGGCAATCGCAAAGATTAGTTCTTCCACAACCAACCCGACAAATAAAACAAATACCTCAAATCCTGTTCAGAAAACACAGGTAGGCAAAAAAATCACGAAGAAAATTAAACTTAACCGCAAGAAACTTACTTTAAAGAAAGGAAAGGCTTTTAAATTGAAAGTCTCTTTAACACCTAAAGATAGTCAGGATAAGATTATTTTCAAGACTTCAAACAAAAAGATTGTCAAAGTCAGCAAAACCGGAAAAATCAAAGCTCTAAAAAAAGGAAAAGCCAAAATCACTGTAGTTTCAGGCAAAAAGAAAATCGTCTGCAAAGTAACAGTAAAATAGACTCTGCATATAAAGTCTGTGTATAGACTCTGTTTATAGTGTCTGTGTTATAAATCACAACATTTAAACTGAAATGGCCCTATTTTCCGAATGTTCGGCAAATAGGACCATTTTTCAGTTAGCTTTATCTTTTTTCCATAACTACTATTTTGTTAGACATACTTTGGACTACAGGCAACTTTCCAATCACATTATAAATTGGCTTAATTTTTTTCATTCCTTCTACCAAACTTACGTCCTTCTTCCAAGTAAACTGTGGAATTATTTTCTCTAGTTCTCTGCCCTTCTTAACGCCCCACTTAAATTTAGCATTGCTACCTTCAATGGACTTTTCCTTTATATGTTTTACAAAAAATGGGGACATTGTTTCAATCATTACCGTAGCTGTTTTGAAGGATTTTTTAATAATGGAAAATATCTTTTTAACATCAGCTTCACTCAAATACATAGATAAACCTTCAACTATTACAAGCACATTCTCATCATTATATGTAATACTGTCTGTGTAAGTTATATCCATTGCAGACTTTGCAATCTGATAAATCGGGCCTTTTTCTTCAAGGAAACGGCTTCTTATATCTATTGTTTCAGGCAAGTCCAAATTGTACCATAAACTATATTTGCCCTTCATTCGATAACATCTTGTATCCAGACCACATCCAATATTTACAACTATTGTGTCAGGATGTTCATTCAAATACTGCTCTACCATATCGTCAAGCACAATCGTCCTGGCAATCACTCCACTTCCCATAGTCTTGTCATTTTCTGCTTTTGAAAAATCATAGTCTAATTTTCCAACAATTTCAACTGCTATATCGTCTTTTATTTTTGCATCATTCTTTTTTGTTTCCTTAGCTCTTGCATACAAGGTCTGAATCATTGTTTCCGGTACACCTGTAACCTTTACTTTTTCTTTCATATCATATGCTCCTTTAAATTTAGCTCACAATATAATGCCTCTGTATTTCTTTAGATTTTTCTCACAACACAATGCATACGCATGCCTTTACGGATTTCAAATTTTTCAACTTTCAATCCTGCATTTTTGCAACACTCCATAACGGTTGCTCTTTTTGCAATCTTTACATCGCCATGTCCACACAAATTTGCAAGTGGCAGTTCTATGTTATCCATAAACCATAAAAGTAGTTTGTTGTCACTGGTTACATCACGAAGAATCAATCTTCCACCCGAACGAAGACATCTTTTCACACTGTTGAAAAATGCCTGAGGATTTGGATAATGATGAAAACTGTTTGAACATATTATTGCATCAAAAGTATTTTCTCCAAAAGGAAATTTTTCGCAGTCTCCTACTACAAAATCAGCATTTGGAATATTTTTCTTTTTTGCCTGCTCTATCATTGCCGGTGTCAAATCAAGACCTGTGTAATGACGGGTTGGATATTTCTCTGCCAACAAGGAAATCATTGGAGCCGGACCACATCCTGCATCAAGCAGTGATGAAAATTCTTCCTTCTCTAATTCTTCCAAAATATCAGGATAATCCTTCTTGCACATTTCATAAATTCCTGCATGATTACTTTCGTATCTTTCTGCTGTTTTTGTAAACTCACTAACTGATAATTCCTTGTACTGTTCGCTGGTCATCTTCCTTCATCCTCCATAATTTATAAGCTTAATAATAGTATTTTTCGCTCTTTGGTTAGTCTAGTCTAACTATGTTTATAATACTCTTTTAATATGGAAAGTTCAATATAAAAGTTGAGAATAAACTTCACAATATAGGAATATTTATGTAGCATTGATAAACGTCTTGTTGAAATATTCTTACAAAGAATGGTGAATCCGGCTCCTCCACCAGAAAAGAAATATTTGAAGAACGTAAATCTGCTGCCAAAGAAGAAATCAAATACTCTGAAAAAATATTTACTGTGCATTTTTGAAAAACAGATTCACTTTTACCATATGTTCATCACGTGTTGCATAATAAGACTGACAATTGTAATTCCACACCAGCATGATGCTCCCACAGCAATTGGCTTTCCACCTGTTTTAATAAGCTGTATTACATTACTGTTTAATCCTATTGCTGCCATTGCCATAATAATCAGAAACTTTGACAGTTCTTTAAGCGGCTTAAATACCTGGTCACTGACTCCCATATGTACACAAACTGTAGTGATAATCGCTGCAATTACGAAATAAAGTATGAACATTGGAAATGCCCTCTTAAAGCTAAACTTTGAAGTTTTTCTTCCTTCATTTGAACTTCTTTTTGCTCTTATCAGGGATAGTCCCAGCGTAATAGGTATGATTGCAAGTGTTCTTGTAAGTTTTACCGTTACTGCCTGATTTAAAGTTTCACTTCCAAGATTCCACATACTGTCCCATGTTGATGCTGCAGCTGTTACTGATGATGTATCGTTGATTGCTGTTCCTGCAAATATACCAAATGCATTGCCATGTACAGTATCAAATCCTATTGCCTTTCCAAGTATTGGAAAAAATATAGCTGCAAGAACATTGAAAAAGAAAATAACTGCTATAGACTGTGCAACTTCATTATCATCTGCTTCAATAACCGGTGCAGTTGCTGCAATGGCAGAGCCACCACAAATTGATGAGCCAACTCCTACAAGTATAGATGTGTTTGAAGGTACTTTAAGAACCTTCTGCAATATCCACGCAATAACAAGAGATGTAGTGATTGTGCAAATAATAATCGGTAAAGATTGCTTTCCTATCTGAAAAATCACTGCCAGATTCATTCCAAATCCAAGTAAAACCACTGCTGTCTGAAGAATCACCTTTGATGTCCATTTAATTCCTGATTCTGCCTTTCCCTTGTCATTCCAAAACATTGCAATAATCATTCCGACCAGAATTGATATTACTGCTCCTCCTATCACTGGAAATAGTTTTCCCAGTAACCATGATGGAATTGCTATTATAAGGCAAAGTAAAATACCTCTTAAGTTTTTTTTCATAAAATTCATTTGATAATTTTCTCTCTTTCTTTTAGAATATTGGATTGTATAATTCTTTTATAATTAAAATAAATCCAACATATTATCTAAATATATTTTTTCTCTAACATGGATTTGGTACTCAGGCTTTGTCATGTAGTAAAGTAAAAATTCCAAAACCAAAGCACTTCCAAGTCCTCTTCCTTCTATTTTAAAGTTGGTAAATCCCATTGGCAAGTATACATTTTTAATATTTTCTACACTAATAAATCCCGGATTTTCCATTGCCTTTGAAAATTGATATCCACCACTTGAATCTGGTGCCTTACAATAATGCTCAAAATCTTCTCCAAGATTTTTGTGGCTCACTGCTTCATAACAGACTTTTCTGTCCTTGCATCCAAACCAACAACATTCGTTACACAAAAACTCTACTTTATCCTTTTGCTTTTCTGATAATGTTTTTAGTTTATCAAATTCTTTATTTAATCGAAAATCAGGTACAACATACCTAAAATCTTCTCTATTTAATTCTTTTAAAAATTCCTGAAAATCTGTTATGACCTTTGTAGTTGATGATACAAAATATAATTCAGGATAATTCTTTTTCAGGTAATTAAGTAACAAATCTGAATGAACTATTACGCCATTTGAAACATAGCTATTAATTATTTTTTGATTTTGAGTACCACAACTTTCCATTGATGCATTTTGTATATTAATCCAAGTCTGGTTGTTTTTTTCACTTTTGTTTTGTGCAAACAAAGAACAAATGTCATTGCATATTTTATCTGAAAGATGTTCCTCTTTTAACAATGAATTACTAAAAGTAAGTCTTGCCGAAATGCCGTATTCCTGCATTAAATTAAGCACCTTCCACGTTTCTGCTTCTCCAACTTCAACACGACCACCACTCCAGATACAATCCATAGGTGAGCCATATATGGAACCTATATCACACCAATCATAAAAGTATTCTCTATGCTCCCTGAAAATTGGCAGGAACACTTTATATAGTTCGTAAAATTCAAATAATCCCGGTAGGTGAAAATATGCTGTTTTACTGCTCAATGTATTTTACCTCCTAAATTTCCAACCTATAAACATAGTCATCCATATAAAATTCCATATTGTCTTCCTCTTTTTCTTTTAGTCAAACAGTGCTTCCCATGTTTTTGTTTTCATGGCTTTAAAGCACATAACAATTTTATAATAGATAACTCTTGTTAAAATATAACAATACCAATAATTAAAAGCAATATTACAACCTTTTATTTGTTCTAAACTTTCAAATTAGTTTCTTTCTCATCCACACATGAGGGCAACCCTCATCGTCACATATTTCAGCTGGTTTGATATACCCGTTTTTTCATAAAAATCAGACGCTCCTACCTGCGCCAATAACTCAGCCCACTTTCCCTGATTATTAACAATTTACATAATTCCTTAATCTCATTTCAAAAAAAGCATTCAAAACTAAATCTTATAATGCCGAAACACCGTACCTACGATTTAGTCTTGAATGCTTTATTACCACTCATCCGGTGATGAGTGAAAGCTTTAATATAGTTCTTAAATAGACTATATTTGATTATAACTTTTATGTCAAACTGTGGGACTTTCCTGTTATATCAATTTATGTTAATAATTTTCTTCATGTACTTCAAAGTAACTTTGTGGGTGATTACATACCTGACATACTTCCGGAGCCTTTGTTCCTACTACAATATGTCCACAGTTACGACATTCCCACACCTTAACTTCACTCTTTTCAAATACCTGTGCAGTTTCAATATTCTTAAGGAGTGCACGATATCTTTCTTCGTGGTGCTTCTCAATCTCACCTACTGCCCTGAATTTTGCTGCAAGCTCTGGGAAGCCTTCTTCCTCAGCTGTTTCAGCAAAATCTTCATACATATCTGTCCACTCATAATTCTCGCCTTCTGCAGCTGCTGCTAAATTTTCCTTTGTATCACCAATTCCTGCTAACTCCTTGAACCACATCTTTGCATGTTCTTTCTCATTATCTGCTGTCTTTAAAAATAATGCAGACATCTGCTCATAGCCTTCCTTCTTTGCCACAGAAGCAAAATAAGTATATTTATTTCTTGCCTGTGATTCCCCTGCAAATGCCTCCTGTAAATTTTTCTCTGTTTGTGTTCCTGCATATTTGTTTTCTTCCATTTCTTTTACCTCCGTTTTGTTTACTATTTTCTCAAAATCTGACGCCGGATGCTTACATAAAGGGCATATAAAATCATCCGGTAATTCCTCTCCTACATATTCATATCCACAAATCCTACATCGCCATATTGTCTGACCATCATCTGTTTTTCCAACTGCCTGTGGCTTAGGCTTAATATTATTCTGATAATACTCATATGTTGCCGATGGAATATCACTTAACACTTCCATATCTGTTATCTCACCGATAAACATTGTATGTGAACCTAAATCTTCTGTTTTATTAACTGTTACAGAAATGTATGCATTTGTACCCTCTGTAATATAATAAATACCATTTTCATCTCTTGTACACTTTCTAAATGATTCAAACTTATTTGTATCCCTTCCTGACTGAAAACCAAAATGTTTGAATAATTCGAACTGTGCATTCTGACTTAGAACTGATACTGTAAATTTTCCTGTTCTTTCAATCATATCATGAGTATAATTTGCTTTGTTAACACAGATGCTTAACTGGTTCGGTTCCGAAGCTGCCTGAATTGCAGTGTTAATTATACATCCGTTGTCCTTTTCTGATTCCCTTGCCGTCAGTACAAACAAACCATAACTTAGTTTATACATTGCTTTTTTATCCATGTTATTCCTCCTTTAGCTTCTTTCTGCATTTTGGGCAAATACCTTTAAATGAAATATCACAATTTAGAAATTCAATTCCATGAGTGTCATGAATTCTTTCCAGCAAATTTGGTATTTCGTCCATATCCACATCTGACACATCACCACATTTTACGCACCTGACGTGATAGTGATTTGTCAAAGTAAAATCAAATCTATTAGGTCCATCCGGCACTTCAACTTTTCTCAAAGTTCCTTCTTCTGCCAATATATCAAGGTTTCTATATACTGTTCCCTTTCCAATTGTAGGATATGTTTCTTTTAAAAAATCATACACTTCATTTGCTGTAACATGTCTTTTCATCTCATATACAGCATTTCGTATTAACTCTTTTTGAATAGTATTCCTTCTGGTTATCATTGCTTCTCCTTATTAGGATTTATTCTTAATAGAGAGTATATCCTATTTTCGAATTTAAGTCAAGCAAAATAGTAATCATTCCTATTATTAAATAAAGATGCCTAAAAAGACATCTTTACACAATATAAATATTCTGTTTTCCTAAAATGCCAAATCCTCCGGCTGAATTTTATCATCTTCTCTTACTTCACGAATCACTCTGCATGGGTTTCCAGCAGCTACTACCATTGGTGGTATATCTTTTGTTACAACACTTCCTGCACCAATTATGCTACCTTCTCCTATTGTAACTCCACCACAGATGACAGCGTTGGCACCTATCCACACATCTTTTCCGATAGTAATTGGTTTTGATGTACTGATTCCCTTCGCTCTTTGCTCAGGATTAATGGAATGTCCTGCGCAGGCAATGCATACTCCCGGTGCGATGAAAGCATTGGCCCCAATATGTACAGGTGATGTGTCTAATATTACACAGTTGTAATTAATAACTGCCAGTCCATCTACAAAAATATTGAATCCGTAATCACAGTGAAATGATGGTTCAATAAATGTTAAATCAGAACATTTTCCAAGTAAGTTTTTAAGAATCTCTCTACGCTTTTCAGCCTCGTCCGGTCCTGTCTGATTGTATTCAAAACATAGTTTCTGTGCTGTAGCTTTTAATGACTTTGGCACGTTTAAGTTGTTGCTATTGTAGCCTTGATTTTTTTGAATTATCTCTTTTATTTCCATGTTTTTCCTCCAAATTATTCGTTGAATTTTCGTGTGAGAAATTTATTCTTCTGACAGTGCCAAATAGGACCATTCATCGCCTTCATCTAAATTGTTATCTATAAGCCACTGATCCTCTACAGATATAATCTTTGCTTCATTATCTTCATTTATTAAGGTCACCGATACTTTGGGAGCTTCGTTTGGATTTCTCTCCTCACAGCCATAGTCACCATCAAATATATGTTTAATTTTCCACATTTGCAATTTCTCCTAACTTGATATTCATATACATTTCGCCTACACATATATTTTCAATATATTAATATTCATAATATTTTAAGCATCTATACTGCTTAACTTATGGGCGATAACCTGTTTTGTCGTCCTCAGTTATTTCACGTATGACCTTGCATGGCACACCTGCTGCAACTACATTTGCAGGAATGTCCTTTGTGATTACACTTCCTGAACCTATAATTGTATTGTCTCCAATAGTTACGCCCTGGTTGATGTGGACTCCGGCTCCCACCCAAACGTTATTTCCAATTTTTACTGGTTTGGCATAGCAGGCACCATGAGTACGCTCCCATGAATCTATTGCGTGATTTGAAGTATATATCCCAACTCTTGGTCCAAACAGCACATTATCGCCAATCTCAATTCCACCACCGTCTAACATAATGCAGTCAAAGTTGGCATAAAAATTATTTCCAATAGAAATGTTGTAGCCAAACTCACATCTGAAATTTGGTTCAAAATGAACACCTTTACCTATTGATTTCAACAACTTCTTAAGAATAGCTTCCCTTTCTTCTGATGGCTGACCGAAACTTGCATTGTACTGATTGGTTAAAAAAACTGTATCTTCACGCGCCTTAACCAATTCATCGGTTAAATCATTGTACATTTTTCCACTTAAAACATACTGCTTTTGTTCTTCTAAATTCAATTTTTATCTTCTCCTTTTTCTAATTTATCCATTAACTTAAAACAATAATAAAGCGTATTATACTTAGAATAAAAAATATAAATCCACAATATTTTTCTTTAAACTTTATAAAATAAACCTAAGAATATTTATTGCTAACAACGGAACAAATCCCAGTGTTAGTATCATTCCTGCTCTGTCCCATGCCTCAAAAGGTATCATGGCATTGGGGTTTAATATTGTAGTGTTGTATGTAATGTATGGAATTGCAAAATGAACCAACAACACAATTCCTATAATATTTAATACGATTAATAAAATTTCCAATGCTTTTCTTTTTGTAATAACATTCACCTTGATTCATAAATTATATGGTTATTTCGGTTTAAGTATACTGACAAATCATTATACATTCAATACATAATCAGCGATTTTCTGTATTATAGATTAAGTTCAGATATATTATACTTTTTAATTGACATTTTGTATTTAGAGTTGTATATCAGTGCAAAAAAACAGTCCTGAAAACTTCAAAACTGTTTTTATTGTAATTATAAGTAATATGAAATTTTACTGATTTTCTTTGTGTAAAAATTTTACAAAGACATCAATTATTTCCACAGAAATATCATAATCATAACGCTCTTTACAACTTCTGATTATTTCTGAATATGTAATTTTGTTCTTTTCCATAAACAATCTTAAAATTTCTAATTCATCTGGTCGAACACCGCTTAATATAGTTTTAGATAAATACTCTAAGGTTATTTTTTCCTGTTCAGTTAATCTAAATAGATTATCAGATTTTTCCATTTGCTCCGCAAACTCATAATATGTTTTATAATTTCTAATAATTACAAGAGGATCTATCTCATCATTCTCATAAAAATCCATAAGCATTGGACGTCTGCCAAGTCTATTTTTTAAATTAACATATCCTTCTTTTATTAGTCCCTTAAATGTACCCGGTCTTATAGAATCAATTGCATTAAAAATCTTGTCCTTAGAAATTTCATCAAAATGTACTGTTGATGCTCCTGGAATCGTACTGTTTCCACTAATAACATACTTACGAATAACGTCAGCGTTGTAAGTTCTATCTCCTGATAAAGCTACAGGAATCATAAAGTTATTATTATAATTTCCAATAAAATCCAATATTACAACATATTCCTTACCCTCAGCTTTTCTAAGCCCTCGTCCTAACTGCTGAATAAATACAATTGGAGACTGCGTAGGTCGTAACATAATTACCTGATTTACTTCAACAATATCAATTCCTTCATTTAAAATATCAACAGAAAAAATATAATCCAATGGCTGCAATTCATCTGTAGCCTCATCTTCTCTCATTGCCAATCTTTCAAATGCCGTCTCCCTTAGTCTTTGTAGCGTTTCATTACTAAGGGCAAGTGTTCTATAACCACGTTCATTAAACATTCCAGACAATGTTTCACACTCCTTATTTCTGCTGCAAAAAATAAGTCCCTTAACTCTATCTCCGCTATATCCATAATACTGCGCCTGCTCAATCACATGGTTTACACGTTCCTCACTTGTAAGTAAATTAAAACTTTTTTCTGTAAGACTTCCCCCCTTAAAAGTTTTATCATCTAATAAAGAAATATCGCTAATTCCAAAATAGTGAAATGGACACAACAGTTTATCCTCCATCGCCTTTTGCAAACGAATCGCATGTGCTATCTGGTGATGGAACAATTCATAAACATTTCTACCTTCAATATGATCATCCTTCTTATCGGGAGTTGCCGTCATTCCTAAGAATAACTTTGGCTTAAAATATTCCATAATCTTCTTGTATGTATTTGCCGTGCTATGATGTGCCTCATCTAATATAATACAGTCAAAAGCATCCTGTTGGTATTTAAATAAATGTCTGTCTTTATTTAAAGTTTCAACCATTGCAAAAACGAAATCACAATCATATTCATGTTTTCCATCTCCAACAATTCCTATGCTAATAGAATTGTTAAATACTCTTTCAAAAGATTTCTTTGCCTGCTTTGCGAGCTGCGCTCTATGAACAACGAATAAAACTCTTTTAAATTTTAGTTCACGCATGGCAAAAGCAGCTGCATAGTTTTTTCCCGTACCCGCTCGTGTCAAGGATGTGAATGAAACTTTTTAGGAAATTTTGATTTTCTTAAAAATCCTTTTTGGATAGGTTCTTTATTCAGTTTTGGGATTCTGGATGGAATCAAATGCGGTGGTGGGTTATGACTCCCGCTTTGCAATCACCTTGGTTACACCGCGATACCATTGTTCCTCTTATACGATATAGTTCTATCACACAATTCATCAAAATATTCTTTACAAAAAATATTTTCATACTTTTCAGCTATCCAGGGTACTACTTTTCCATCCTTCATTTTAATAAACTCTGTTAACTTATTTTGATTAATAAAATTTTCAAATTCTTCAAATTGTTTAAGCCATGAAAAAGTCATAACATTATAGTAAGCATATCTTAGTTTTAACTGCGAATCATTCACAATGTACTGGAACAAATCAAATGAAATGTCTTTTTTAGCTATTACCTCATAAAATTTTTGTATATCAGCAAGTGTTAAATCAATTCTATCGTTAAATGACCTGTTTGCACGTAAAGTATTTATGCTTAACGCATAAGACGGCCACTTTAAGCAATCAAACATCCCTTTTCTTAGCAAAACATATTTCTCAAGAAGTAAATCTGCATCTTCCATACATATTGACTGGATTTTTTTAACACTGCACAAGCCGTCCGATGACATTCTAATCCGCATTTCTCCGGCATTATTCCATTCAGATTTTTTTATTATTATAGCATCTTCATATGTAATATCCGGATCTTGGTAATCTTTTAGTCTATTGCTTATATTGTTCTCCACAATTCTATCATATGCTTCTCTTGCCTCTTTCTTATTCATATCAACATCCTTTCAGAAAAATTACCGTCTTGCCTAAATTCATCTATGCCCTAAATGCGGTGGCGGGTTACGACTCCCGCTTTACAATCACCTGGGTTACACCACAACATTGGGTTTTACTCCACATCATCACATATTTCCTTTATTGTCTTAAATATGGGTACAAATTCTCTAAAATCAAATCCAGAAAATTCTTCAACCTCACCCAAAACATTTTCCGCAAATTTCATTTTCGAAAGCCCATAATTTATATCTGTATTATCTTGTAATCCAGTAACTCTTTCTTTTGACGAACCTTCAATAATAGATATTTTATTAGGACCGCATAAATCTTTTTTTATGCAATATCTATCTAAGCCAAAAGAAATTCCTCTTTCATCAAACTCATTTCCTATAAACAACCTCCTAGGAATTTCATTTTCTATATATTCTGTTTTTATTTCCTCATCCGTATATAAGTGCTCTATGCAAATTCCCGGAGTGTCTTTCCGATTTTCAGGCAGTGGCAATATAAACGAATATACATTATTTCCCCACTTTTTAAAATTCTTTCCTGGCTCGGATAATTCTTTATTTGCATTAGGCACATCCCTATCTGCAATGAATATTAGTTTTCTTGAGTTTGGCATTTTGGCGTAACTTGAACACATACTAATCAATGCAGACCATCCCATTTCAAACTTATATTTAGCTTCAGTCTTGCTGTTTGCAGGTTCATATTCCAAAATATCAAATTCTAAGTTTTCAAAAATTTCCTTATATTCAGAAACATTTTTCAACTTATTATATGCTGCTTTTATATGCTTCCAATCTGTTGCACCTTCTGTAATTATAATTGTTCTCTTATTCTCATCAATAGCACTTCTCATTTCAGCTTCGTATCTAGCTGTATCAGCATAATATGAATATGCTCTATTAAATTCCGAAAATCTATCTACAGATATCTTATCAGCGTTTGGAAGTTCATACATATCATATGCATCTTTTCCAAATTTCTGTTCCATCCCCAGCACAAATAATGGTGCATGTGTAGTTATTATAAATTGAATTTTGGGAAACAATTTTAATAACTTAGGCAAGATTTCCTTTTGCATAATCGAATGTAAATGTAATTCGATTTCATCTATCAATACTATACCTGTTATTTCTTCTAAACGAATACTCTTATTTATATCATTTGTATCTGCATACCTAACTATTGTTGCAAATAAATTGAACAAGGCTAATTGTCCCGTGGATAATGAATTCAGCGTTGGTACAATCACATTGCCGCTATTCTTTTGAACAATCATAAAACGGTCCGCTCCCCTGTTTCTGTAGTTTAACTCAAACTTAATCTCACATCCTATAATACTACTCATAATTTTTTCAATATTTCTTCTAGCTTGAGAAAGTAAATGTAAATCACCTATATTCCCATCTAACGAAATATTTGGACCATTTATTATAACATCTGGTCTAGAATCGACAATAACATCTAAAAGCCACTGCAAATTTGCATCAGTTACTGCCATAGCTGAAATCGAATTTCTTAATCGTCCACTCCACAGTTCATTTATAGATATATGTTCTTGTTGTGAAATTTCATAATACTTATTTCCCATCCACACAGGCTTTTCATAACGACTTGGTCCAAAGTAACAAATAACATCCTTCTCAAAAATTCTTTCAACATCGCTTTTAGTTGCAAATGAATGTTTATAGTTTTCAACTGTATTCCAGTTAATACCACCAGCATTTCGCACATGACAATATGTATTAAAATCACTAACTTCTAAATCTCCTGATTTGAATATATATTCTATTTCTTTACTTTGATGCTGATAAACAATATGTGAATATAAATATTTTTTCCCTACAGTAATCTGATACGGTGAAAGTGCCTTGAAATATTGGTATCCATTAGTAGTATCCTCATTCGCTTGCCTTACATTTGAAAATGCAATACCTGCAATTTCATAAAACGAATCAATAATGTTTGACAAAAACGTTGACTTTCCACTACCATTCTCTCCAACAAGTATCAACGGTTTAGGATTATTTTCAATTATAGCTGGAATAATTTTCACACTTTCCAACGGACCTACATTACAATATTCTATTTCTTTTAAGTACATCTTTATTGGACTCCTTTCGTATTCTCATTAATTTTCTTTTAAACATAATCACCACTAAAAACAATATGCTTCCACCAGCAAATCCTAGTGTTATTTCATCAAATATCACTCTGACTTCTTCCAAAGCACTTAATGCTATAAAACAGACAAGAACAATCATAAAAATGGTTCCAAAGACAGGAATAGCCATACTATTTACACGAAACTCATCTTTCCAATTATCCCATACTTTTTTTACCGTATCCTTTTGTTGTATTTTTTGAATCGAAATATAAGAACCCAACCAAATAGAAAGAGCCATACTTGTCAATTCCAAATAATCCCATACATTGTTTTCAATCTTAAGTATTATCCCCAGTGCTACCATTCCTAATATACTTATTGTATTGCACCAATTTTTTTCTCCATCAGACAATTCTATGTTGTATTCAACAATACCTGTATCTTTGTTTTTTATTCTCCAAATATGTCTGAATATCTTATCAGAATTTTTCCATACAGTTATCAATATAATCGCACTTACCAACGAAGAAAATGCCGCCACCTTCTCAGGACACAACTCCCACAACAACGGCAATATAAACGCTACCAAATATCCGCTCAACATACAAAGTATATACATAATCATTTGAGCATGTTTTCTAGATATGTCAACTAATTTCATTGTCTGTCGCTCAAAAAAGTAAATGCCCACCCATATTACTCCAAATACAATCCACCAAATAACAAATCCAATAAAGTAATTCATTGTCACATCTACCCCCATAATACTAATTTATAGTCTTCAAAAAATAAAATTAATCTATGTTTTTTGCTTGCCATACATAATTATTATACCACCCCCTTCCATCAATCTCCATATCAATTACTACAACTTTCGCCCTTTTCCGCATCCTGAAACTCATCCCTAAACTTCCACTTTATCTCAATCCTCTCCCTATCGTACACAACAATCTCCGCCACAAAAGCATCCACGATTTCCTTATTCAGTTTCTGCAGTTTCATCTGTCCTTCCAGCATTTCAAAACCGGCTACTTCCGGCAGTTCCACAGCAGCCATTTTACTAACTGCTGCCTTCTGCTTTTCAATGTTCTCCTGCATACGCACAAGCAACTGCTCGTAGGTCTTTCTTTGTTCGAGATAGGTCTCTCTGTCGTTCATGCCAAGCTTATAACTTTCATAAGCATCACGCAAATCCTTATTGATGCGGTCATAGCTTTTCTCCATATCAAGCAGATGCTTTTCTGCCAGTTTTAATCGCTGTGCCTGCTTCTCACGTTGCATATCCACAATCTTTCTGGAATCCACCCACATATCAATGAACAACTGCAGTGACTTCATCACCACCTCTTCCATAGTCGAATCGAGGACGCTTATATTGCACTTGCCATCTGCTTTATCAAGGTAATGCTTGGCACAGTAATACTTCGGGCGTCCGGAATAGGAATGTGACAAACGGTGCCCGCAGTTTCCGCATATCATTTTACCTGTCAGACAGTGTGTTTCATGTTTTCGCTCAGCTCCGGCACATTTATTTCCTTTTCTCATGGCAGCCACTCTTTCAAAATCCTCTCTACAAATAATAGCAACATGACAATTCTCCACGCGCTTCCATGCTTCCTCTGGCAAAGCCTTGGCGTGCTTGTCGCCAACATTTTCACTCTTAAATCGGTTATATACCATCGTTCCGGTATACTGCTCATTTGCAAGGATTCTGCCCACCACCACATTGTTCCAAAGAGCCTTTTTCTTACGATATTTTGCAAGCTGCTTTTCATTGTTTTCCTGGATGGCAATATACACTCCCGGCGAATCAATTCCATCCCGGTTCAAGCCCTCTGCAATTTTGTACATGGACTTACCATCCAAGAACTCTCTGAAAATCCTTTTTACAATATCACTTGCAACTTCATCCGCCACCAGCTTATGCTTATCCTCCGGACTTTTTACATATCCATAAGGAGCAAAGGCGACAATATATTTTCCGTTGCTACGCTTGGCATCCAATGTGGAAGAAACCTTCTGAGACTGCTCCTCACTGAAGAGATCATAGAGGATTCCTTTAAAAGCAACATCAATCTCACCGATACCGCCTACATAATCATTGCTGTCGTAATGATTGTTAATAGTAATAAATCGCACACCCATAAAAGGAAATATCTGCTCGATATATTTTCCCTGCTCAATGTGATTTCTGGAAAATCTGGAGAAATCCTTCACGATAACACAGCTAATCTGCTTTCTCTTTATAAGGTCCAGCATGCACTGCATATCGGGACGCTCCGATCAAATACCCATCAAATAAATACAGATCCAAATATCAGTTTTTTTTGGCATAATATGTTGCTAATAAACTGTTTTTATCAAATACCCGTCAAATAAATTAGCACTGTTCAATATATTCTCTCAAATACTTGAACGGAAACGGAAGCACTGTGTATTGACTGTTACGTACGAACTCCACTGCCATCAACGGAAGAGTCTCTTCATATTCAAGTTCTTCTCCCAAGGAAATAACTTTTCGCATACAACACGCATTTGGATACGCCAATTTCTTACTCTTAGCTCCAACGTAGTACACAAAAGTGCGTCCGTCTAAATAGTCATTCTCGTTGTATTCATATTTAATGTTAAGGAGATTTCCAATTTGATAAGTCGCTTCAAATTCTCCTTTTCTCAACTCACCATCAATCCAAACGCCATACTTTTCATGCAAAAATCTATTAAATTTTGAAGCAATGCCTGTGCGCATATTTAATATCTTTTTCAATGCTTTCTTAGTAATCATTTCTGTTTCTGCAGCCACCTTGTTTTTCCATTCAGAAATGCATTCCCTTGAATCCATATTATCCGTTTCAAAATCATCCATTGCCTCCAGCAATAGTTCTTTGGAAACTCTTTCTTTTGCATCTGTTTCCATAAGTGTATTCATTAAAGCGGATATATTAGGCAATGTTTTCTCACGTGTTAACAATATAGCGTGAATATTATCAATATCCGAATACAATAATCCTTCTACCTGATTCTGTACACCACGATGTTTGTCTTCTACAAAATCATATGCATAACAAATCTTGCTCCACTCTTCTGTTTCATCCTGATTACTATCACAAAATGTATCGAATTCCATTTTGCCATTGCAATCAATTTTCAAGCGATAATAGTTGAAATAATTAAGTGCTTTTTTATTAACATGATTTATATGCGTTGCATTTCCACCGAATTTTGTTTTTATCTTCTTTCTGAGAACAAAGGTCCAATCTTTTCCGGAATCAAATCTTTCCCAATCAAAAATCGAAATCATGCGTTCTCTTACATCACCTTTTATTATAAGTTCCTGAACAATCTTCTTTATATCTGGAGAACTGCCCTTTGTATTTGTAAAATGCTCGGTCTCTTCAGTAATATGCTGTACAATAAATCCTTTTAAGTTATTATCATGTGGGTCATGCATCTCATTTTCAGCATAATATTCACCATCATGAATGACTCTGATATTATATGCATCTTTCGAAAGATTTCCTACAGCTGTCTTTACATGATAATACTTCTCCAACTCCTCCTGAAGCTTTGCGACGATATCCTTTGATATTTCAGAGTCAATCTCATCTACAATTACAACACCCTTTTTCTGAAGCATTTCACCATATTCACGCTCTGACATTCCTTTCTTTTCCAGATTAGAGATATCAAATTCCTGTGCATCTTTCCTCTCCACAATGTCTATGGATATATATTTAGAAAGGTTGTCGTTCACATCTCTTAAAAACTGCTCCATTACACCCATCTTACTTTTTCTAAAATGTGCATAATCTGTAATATCAAAATTATCTACTCTAAAATGGTTATGTGGTAAGGATCCTTCCTTGTATGTAATGACATTGGTATCAGTTTTTAATTTTTTTCTAAATTCACCTGTCTTTGAATCTATCACATACAATCCATTACTTTCTTGATCATATCTGTTGAAAGTTTTATGTTCCATATTGAGATACATCCCCGGATCAATAACAATCTCTAAGAATCTAATAAAATTCATCTTACCTGTTAATTTATCTTTATGCCTCCATGAAGGGTCATGATAGAAAAGTTTTCCTGTGAGATTATTATACATAAAAGCCTCATGTTTAGGCGTTCTCATTGAATTTATCAGCAATTGTGCAAGTAATCTATTTTCAAAATAAAAACATTTATTGCACTGCTCACTATCAAACAAATCAATCTTTTGGATTTTTACATCTTCATACTCTTTCATAATACTTTCTTTAAATTGCTGTTCTGTTACATCCCCCTTGCGGAATAACACCAATGCCGTTGCCCCGAAGGTCCACTGAACTGCTGCCGCCTTAAATTCATATACCGCCGAATCTAAGATATTGTACTTGTAATAATCCTTGTTAGCCTTCTCAACTCTAAAAATATCAAAGTCGGCATCAATATTTTCCATGTTGTAGCTAACGTTAATTCTGTTAGTTAACATTTTCGAAATCCTCCTTACGAATCATATGTAAATTTTTATAACAAACTGTACCATCTTCTCTTATAAGCATGGGAATCTCCACCAATCGCTGATCCGCAATAGCACTCGGCTTGTAATTCTTATCTGATACAACATTTATGATATAAACTCGTTTAGCCCCTATAGCCTCCAGCTTTCTCAATATATCTTTCCTAATTTCGTCTCTATCCTGCACATATGTAAATTTCCAATTCTTAAAGTCAACATACACGCCATCAGATAACTTATAATCGAAGAATTCAAAATATTCCGGTTCTGCTATTGGTGACAATTCAATTCCCAGTTCTCTGCTCAAAATAAACTTACCCGCTGCTTCACCCAAAGCACCTTTATAAATGTTATGGAACAATACCGGGCTCAGAAGATATTCATTCATTTCAAATCTCAATGCATATCCCATTTCTTCAAAATGAGCCTTCATTCCTGAATAGTTCAATATTGCTGGTAATCCGGATTCTTTTTCGCTCATTTCATAAATGGCAACTTCATCCGAATTTCCCTTTATTTTAGCTCTCTTACTGTTTTTGAATGCCACCTTGTCATTTCCAAAATCTATAGTAACATCATTGAAATCTGAGTACTGTGAGTAAATATACTGGTTCCTCTTTTCTCCACTTGTAATATATAGCTTTTGTAAATATTCATTATTCTGCCAGTCATATGTACTTGCTGTTGGATATTGTAATACCAATGTCCTTAACTGTTCCCATAACTGCATACTTTCGGCAGTCCAATCCTTTGCCAACATTCTTCGAATCGTCCAAAGGCCAACCGAAGATATCTTTTCAGCTTTATTTAACATAAGATTTTCTTCCGGCAAATAATCCTTTCCAAGTGATTCGCGCATATCTACGATTACCTTCATTTCTGGCGGTAAGATGCGTTTCTTTAATTCTCCAACATACAGTTTCTCTAACAACTCAGATTCAACAAATAAATATATATCCGGACTCTTAACAAAAGTTCTACACATACGTCCCACTGCCTGTAAAACCATTCTACTTGCTTGTACAACAACACTCTTTAGCTTATATAACTTGTTTACAGTGAATTGTTCACTTCCTGTATAGGAACGAAATGCAAGCTTTAATATTTGGTCCTTTTCGAAGTAATTCATTTCACCATTCTCGTACAATTCCTCTATTTGAAACAACATCTGCAACAAATCATGAGCGGTTATTTTCTCATCCTGATATGTATTAACAGTCATATTTGTTATATTTCCCAGATATAAAGCATCAAAATCTTTATACAAGAATCTCTTATCACCTTCGGTAAACTCTCCCAGTTGTACAACTTTTCTACCTTCCGGAATCTTATATTGTAAATTCTGTCCAGCACCAATAGTCTGATAAGATGACATAACAAATATCTTTTCTCCACATGATAGACGTTGTTGCAATTCCTCCTTATCCTGGTCAAAATTGTCACCTTTCAAGAAGCATACACTATTACCATTTTGTTGTACCGAAAGCTGAGAATATTCAAACAACTGATGTAAAACACCTTCATCCATACCTGGATTATTTTTCTTCGGCAATGCCATTCCCAAGTACAACATTGACTGAATATCTTCACTCTTATTAAAAATGCACATCGCTTTAAGTACATTGCAATATCTTATTATCTGATATTCGTTTTCTGTTGTATTCGTAATGATATTTGCAGAGTATCGTGCAAATTCAGCATCCATAAATGTTTTACAATAATCTTCTGCATTAAATCCTTGTATATTGCTGTTGATTACTTCTCCATGCACATTTATTTCGCCATCTGTATAAGCTTTCCACCTTTCTTCTAACACAGCTCTTGTTTTATCTTTTAAGTTGTCTGGAGTCTTATGAAACCTTTCCTTCAATTGTTCTTTCAGATAGCACAAATCATAATTTCCAACAACTGTATCCACTTCAGCCGTTGCCGATATTCCAAATACAGTTGCTTTTCCTGCAAGGTATAACATTATCTTTTCAGGAGTATCATATACCTTAACAAATTTAAGATTTGTATTGTCATGATGAGAATCATTATCCTCAAATTCATAATACTCCATACCAACCTGATAAAAGCTTCTATCCTCCAATATCAGTTCACGATTATTTCTAATCATTTGGCATGTTTCACCCATCAACAAATCTCTTTGCTTATTAGTTAATTCTAATCTTTTTAGGATTGTACTAATAGCATTCTCCAAATTCATCGCATCCATGATACCTCTTCTGGAGCTATTTATAATTTCCATGTAATTTCGTGCCCATTCTATGGAAAACAATCTAAAATGCAGAAGAAATACATTAATCTCACGTAGCATACTATATAACACAATGTCATTCTCTTTGTTTCTGTTCTTGAAAAAATCATCTTTCCCTTCAAAGAAGACATAAATACGATTGTCTTCTTCATTTAGAGATGAGCGGATATACTGTGCTCCTTCTTTAAAAACCGTGTGAAATGAACCATCATTAAATAAGAAAATCTGCCTCTGATTCACCATATCTTCTTTTGTCTTTATACTTAATCTTACATGATATTTCTCTGCAATTTTTCTTGCTTCCTCCATTAACGTAGTAAATGTATTTCTATTTCCTGATTTTTCGACCGCATCCATAGCCTGTCTCATACTGGAAGAAAAATCGTTCGGATTTAAGGTACGATATATCTGCCGAAACAACTGTATGTAGTCTTCCTGCATTGCCAAAGACTTCTCTATCAATTCGCTTTGTATCGTATCCTTCGTTGCATCAAATTCATCAATAAAAATTATCGCCTTTTCAATCAAATCGGAATTTAAAAACTCATAACTGGCGTCAATGAGAATAGAATTTCTCTTCATAAACTTGCTTACGCTCATCAAGATTATTTTATAGTCGTCCGTAAATACCGCCGGATATAATTTCCCAATCCATTTATATTTTGAATCATTTCTAATAGCTTTTTTTCTTTGTGTTTTTGTCGAAAATCTATGTTTTAAGCGCTTTGTTATTTCATAACGAAGTTGTCTGTCTCCTTCTGTTATTCTATCAGCCAGTTCTTTTATATATTCTTTATCTGCATATCTTTTATCCACAGCATTACGATAAAGCGAAACGTCCTTGCACAATTTGACATACACATCTGTTTTCATTTCTTCCGGTACTTCAATCTCAAGAATTTTTTCTACAACCTCATCAAAATTAGAACGTAATCTCAATACATTACGCTTATAGAGTTCCTCACTTCCATATGCCGACCTCAATGCATCTTCCGGTAAGTTCTTATTTAATGTTGTCAAGTAAATAATTTTCGTACCATCATCAATTGAATCTGCATATTCTTTCATTGCCTGCGCCGAATCAAAAGTCTTTCCGTTACCGGTCGGTAATTCGCACAGATACAAACCATGTTCGTGTTGTTGCATAACATCTAATAAATAATCTTTCAAAATTCAAACCTCCTCTGTTAGTTTGCTCGTGTTCCGTGTGAATGTTATTAGTAAAATTATAAATAATTTTACCTCAAAACGCAAAAAGAATTGCCGCATATTTGCGTCAATTCTTCTCTTCATAGAAATTCATATTATGTTGCAACAAGTTAATTATATCTTCTCTTACATTCTGTGGTTCCACAACTTCTACAGATTTCAAACCCAACAACCATCCAAGCAGGATAACTGAAGGTACAGCATTAAAGGTCACCAACAATAAGTCTTCTCTATCTTCAGAAATTGTAATTTTTTTACCAAATTGGTCTATAAACGGACCAACTAGTGTTTCCGGAATTCTAACAGTTATTACTTGTTCCTTACCAGAAAACATTCCCATTCTCCTTGATACATATGTATTTGCATTAAAACTTCTGAACTGGCTTTTTCCTTCTCGCGGAATGCCAGACAACTGAATATTATCAAGCTTATCCACTCTATAGTTTCTTTCGTTTAATACACCATCTGTTTCTTTCACATCATAACCATACAAATAATATCGGTCATTCGACCATATTAATGCCCAGGGATTCATGTTATATCTTCGTTCAGACTTTTTCACCAGCTTTTTATTTTTATCCCAACCCATATAATCAAAACTAATCTGGACACCTTGGGTCAAAGCTTCCTGAATTATATTTACATTGTAGAGAATTTTTTTATTCTCCGCTTTTGCAATGTTAATACCTAACAAACTTCTGTCTAAGTCCTCCGCATCATAAGTACTCATGGTACTCTTTAGTTTATCAATCATTTTGGTTGCAATACTTTTCTCAATAAAATTAGATGCATTGACAGAGTCAATAATAAGCTTCATCTCTTCCTTTTCTAAAAGTCTGTTTCCAATAAAGTAGCGTGCATTCCTTCCACGACTGGAAATTACATCTACACCCAACTCATTTCTTAATTGCTTTATATAGCGTAGAATACTGTCTTCACTGCAAGAATTGCCTTCAGATTCCATATATAACAATATATCCTGCATAGAAATCTGATGCTGCTCATCCGTATATGTTGTAAGAATTTTGTATAACGCCAGTACTCTGTTTTTACTGAAATCATTCATGTGCGATCTCCTGCTTTTTACGTATAATAATTTGTATTATAAAATGTGCAAATTTCTCTATCGATTCTAACATATCTTCTAATAATTTTCATTTAAAAACCTCACTTTTGATCTTGATTCTGAATTGTTTTTCCAATTAGTCTTTGCGCATACTTTTCTATCGATATAGGATTTGATTCATCATATTCAACTAAATAATCCAAATTATAACCTTCTTTCCATCTCAACGCGCGTCATTTCCGAACTATAGCTTTTCCTTGTTATACGTCATAGAGTTCTCTTCATTCTATTGATAGTATTATACAAAGCTTTTATCAGGGTGTAAACCTGCATTAACCTTAAAAAAATATAAATACTCAGGGCACTCTATCGTGCCATTCCTCTTCCACTTTCCCCCCTCTCATTCATCTTTTCATCCTGCATCTCCACTGTCCTATCATAAATCCTCTGATAATCCTCATATACCTCATCAAACTCCAACTTCATTCCGCAATTCTTCAAAATAGCCACATGAAGCTCCAGATTATAGTTATTATCATCCGGCTGGAATCGGAACAATTCTGCTTTCTCTTTATCCGTAAGACGTGGATAAGATAAACCCATGGAATTAATTGCCTCGACAATCTCCTCAGCACGTTGTTTAATGAACTTAGAACGCATACCTTTATACGCAAGCTTCGCTACATCCATAATTTCATTTCCATCAACATCTGACTTAACATCACGGAAGAAGGAACTAACCTTGCTATGCACTTCATCAATGCCCACTATCCTGTCAAATCCCCAAATACCTGCCATATCTTCCGGACTCATACTCAAGAAGCTTTCATAAGTTACGAAAGTACCTTTATCTTTAGGCTCTTCTGCATCCGCAAATCCCACTTCCGATAAATTCTTGTCTTCAACATACTCTTCCGCATTAATCTCCGTTTCTACAGATACTTCCACATCTTCAACAATATCCAAGTCATTATCTGCAGCATCTAAAACTACTGTACCATCATCCCAGACTTCCCAAGCAGAATCCTGTATAACAGGCTCATTCTCCGAATCCTCAGTCACATCCATCACCGGTTCTGTACTTTCATCCCCATAAGGATACTTCGGCACTTGGACTGTATTACGCACTTCTTCCTCAATACTTGCCAAATCCACCATAGTGAAACGTTTATATTCCTTCTTACATCCTTCCACCAACTTCAGATTATTCTTAATCTTCCTCTTTTCAGCTTTCAAATCATCCAGTTCTTCCTGCACTTGCATGTGCCAGATTTGAAAGTCTCTGATACCATCCTCTGTTTTACATGCACGTTTACGAGTACCGGATTCCTTGTAAATCTCCTTCTGACGAGCCGATATGCGCTCCGCTCTGTCTCCTGCAAAATACTCATACGTCACCAAACTTTCCACGGACTTTATATCATTCCGTACAAGAAACAGATACTAATCCTGCAACTGATGAAATCGTTGTAACTCCTGCGCCATCCATGCCGCATGCTTATCAAATCGGTTCTGCTGCACCATTCGGACACGATACATTTTGTGATAGAACTTTAACTGAAAATCACTCAATCCGGCCCGATAAATAACTTTCTTTCCCTCATTTGGATTATTAGACACAAAAGTCGGCTTATACTCAAGATTTGATGCAAGATTTCCGTTAATATATGCAGATTCTAAACCTTGTTTAAGATTTTGTAGTTGTTCTTCTTTCAAAAATGTACCTCCCTGTGGTTTATCACACTATTTTTTGTAGCAATGCAGATTAAATTTTTCTGTTAGTTTAATTTCACTACACGATATTTTACCTGTAATTATTTTAATATTATAGAGACTTTTTAGCAACATTCTAACTTCCTTTTATTTGTTTTTTCAAAGCAAAATGATGTGAAGTGAATTATTAAATATTTTTGAATAAAAAACTTCCACTTGATGTAATTCCTAAACAAATTCAAAATTACAACAAGGGGAAGTTTAACAGATGACATCTTTCATTATTATAAATTTTCCAAATAAAGATTTGCTTCTTCTCTTGATTTAAAAATCACAACTTCTTTATCTTTGTATTTTTCAAGAAGCTGATATATTTCAGGAAGACTTTTATCTGAAAATTCCTGAATCCATTGTTTGAATTCTCCCTCAAATGTTTCCTCCGTTTCAACCCAAGGCATATCTTCTCTTTTTGTTCCTATTCTTGATTTTACTCCCTCTAAACATACCTGTGTCGGCAAATCGAATAGTATTATCAGGTCACATTCTTTCACTCTGACTTCCAAAGTTCTTTGATAGTTTCCATCGATTATCCATTGACTTTTAACAAGTATTTCCTTTAATTTTTTGTCAAATTCAGCTGCTGGAATTGTTGTTCTATCCGGTTTATGTTTTATCATATCTAAGTAAAACAATGGCAAACCTGTTTTGTCTCGTAATTTTCTTGCAAAGGTGCTTTTCCCTGAACCGGGACTGCCAATTATCATTATTTTGGTGTGCATTTTGAATCTCCCTAAAATCTAATTTATTTTTTATATATTATTTTTCTCAGTGCCGGTCCACAATACTGATGTGGCACAAGTTTGAATCCCTGCTTTATGTAAAATTGTTCTTTACCTGCCTCTGCTAACAATTGTACGCTCACTCTACTTCCATCATACATATTTCTTTCAATATACTTTAAAATAAAGTTTATTATTGCCGTTCCTATTTTCTTGCACTGATATTCAGGTCTTACCACAATATCTACAATGGTAAAATATATGCCATCGCCCACAACTCTTCCCATACCAATTGCATTTTCATTATCATAAATCACAATTGAGTAATAAGATTTTTTGAGTGCTTTCTGTGCCTGTACCTTGCTCCAGTTATTCCATCCAACTGATTCTCTAAGGTTGTAATATGTTTCATAATCCAATTGATTTTCTTTTATTGTATATTTCATAAATGCTCCAATTTTTCTATTTACCAGCTAAAATATCTGCAAATTTATTTTCAAGGAAAAATCTATAATCCGGTGCCAACAAACTATTAGCAAACTCATCTCGAATAGTTTTCTGTAACCATTCTTTTCTCTTTTTTATAAATTCATCATATCGGCAAATTGTTATTAAGCCTTCCTGTTCAGCCTTTATTATTTCATAATATGCATCTGAAACATATTCGCAATGTTCCACTTTTGTTGGTCGATCTGAAATATATGCATTAGGAATGTGAATATTTAACTCTTTGTATGTTGATATATTGTCGCATGAATATATATATCCTCCCACTCCACTATACGTTTCTTTCAATGCATTTGGATAATATTCTTCCAGGCACAACTTACTATCTTTATCAAATCCATACGGTCCCCATTTATGCCAGAAGCCCTCAAACTTAAAATGCTTTTCCTTACAAAATTTTTCAATAGCATTGCTTAAATACACCAATACATTCTCTCTTTTGTCTGAAAAGTAAATTAAAGGAATATCGTGATTTGATATATTTGGTTTTAAAATTTTTATATTTTTCGTCTGTGATGCATGAAAAAAAGTCATTGTTCCTCCTCTAACTAAAGTCGTATTTTCTATTTTATTAAATTTTTTATCATATACATCCCATAATTCGGCCATAATAATCTCCTTACGCAATACATCTTATCTCTGCACATGTTTCCATATATTTGATGTTCTAACAAAATATAATCTATATATATTCAATTGGCAAAGCTATCAGGTTTTCTCTTAAATATGTTTTTTTATCTATCAGACAAAGAATAATTCCCATACCTCTTTTTTTATCAGGTATCTTGTCAAGGACCTGATTTGTGGCTCCCATAATGGCCTTTGGATTACCTGACATTTTTATTTCAACAGGATATAATACTCCATTCTCTTCGATAATTAAATCTATTTCATTTTCTCCTGTTTTTCCTTTGTCCTTACCTCTATAGTAATAAATATTGAAACGATAATCTTTACCTTCATTAGAATACGTTTTTAAAATTTCAGAAATAACAAATGTTTCAAACATGTTTCCGGCTACTGCCGAATTCTTTAGTGCATCAGCTGTCAACCATCTTGTCAGGTAACAGGCAAGTCCTGTGTCCCTAAAATATATTTTTGGTGTTTTTATAGCTCTGTTTAATGCACTTGCACTATATGGCTGTAACAAATAAACTATCCCTGTTCTTTCTAAAATTGATATCCATTTTTTTACAGTCATTTCACTTATACCTATGTCACTTGCAATATTTGCATAATTAAGTAGCTCACCTGTTCTGGCTGCAACAGCCGTTAAAAATTTTGTAAATGTAATACTGTCAGTAGCAATCAACTCATTTATGTCTCTTTCTAAATATGTTGATACATAAGATGAATAAAACTCCTGCCAATCTCGATCTATATCGTATAATTCAGGATATGAACCCCTATGAATAATTTCCCATACGTTATCATATTTCTTTAATTCTTTTTCACGCTCTTTCAAATAATCCTCTGTAGGCACAAAATGTTTATTAAATTTTATCTTTTTAATTTCACGCATGGACAAACCTGAAAGTTCAAAAATTGATACTCTGCCAGCCAGTGATTCGCTAATTCCCTTCATAAGTTCTAATTTTTGAGCCCCCGACAATATGAATTGCCCTCTTTCATCAGATTCATCTACTATTTGTTTAATCTCTTCCAGAATTGCGCCCTCTTTCTGTACTTCATCAATAAAGAGAGGACATGGGTTATTCAAAAAGAATAATTTAGGTTCTTCTTTAGCTTGTATTCTAGTTAATCTATCGTCAAAATTAGTTCTATTGTATTCTGAAAATTCATGTTTAATTAATGTTGATTTTCCAACCTGTCTTGCACCAACGACTAAAGTACATTTACTTTTTTGTACTCTATCTTTAAGAATTGGTGAAATATTTCTTTCAATATATGACATTTTGCTCCTCCATATAGACAATATTTAAGATTATTATAAATATTCTTCAAATAATATTCAAGCGACTAATCCATAATTGGAATATGGATTAGTCGCTTTTGTAATAATAATGTATATTTTAGATTAATATAAATAATAATCTTAAATAT